>Ga0114968_10000310_pt1 | contig 36402 bp, 33 predicted proteins | sample M_130807_EF_Meta_FD_87020 | JGI IMG/M metagenome (GOLD analysis project Ga0114968, IMG submission 87020) | Freshwater microbial communities from Lake Montjoie, Canada to study carbon cycling - M_130807_EF_MetaG | ecosystem: Environmental > Aquatic > Freshwater > Lake | place: Lake Montjoie... | reverse complement strand
CCAATTCAACCACCTCTTTGAGTGTTTTGACCGGTAGGCCAGGGCGGCCCACCAACACTGCGGGGGCATCGGCCAGCAAAGACACCTGCACGAGGTCTTTAGGCGAGTAGGGCAGCTTTTCGTATAGCGCCGAAGAGACAGCAAACGAATTGTCTGTCACTAAAAAGGTATAGCCATCAGGTGCCGCTTTGGCTACTAAGTCTGTGCCTAAAGTGCTGCCGGCGCCGCCCTTGGTCTCAACAAAGATAGGCTGCCCCAGTTTGGCTGATAGTTCTGCTCCGACGGTGCGCGCGGCGATGTCGGTGAATGACCCAGCGCCAAACGGCACCACGATACGGATCGGTTTAGTCGGCCACGCTGGGGCGGCGGGGCTTGAGGCCCCTGCTGCGCTTGAGGGCCCAACAGGGGCGGCGGTTTGACCAATGGCGAGGTGTGGCGCAAGCAGCAGCGCGCCCAGAGCCAACAGCGTTTTGGTAAAAAAGATGTTTTTCATGGGGATGTCCCGTGTTTTTTGTAGTTCTGATACTCTGCGATTTTCGGCGTTTGGTGCTGCTTTGTCTATTCATGTGAACCCTAATAAGAGGGTCGTCTTAGTGTTCCTCGCGGGCCTGGTGTTACTAGGCGTTGTCATGCGCCTGTACGGCCTTGAACACAAAATCGTTTGGCATGATGAGGTGGCGACCCGAGTACTGGCCGCGGGCGCCACCCTTGCGGCACAGATGCAAGGCCTATATCACGCACAGGTGCTGACGGTGGGTCAAGTGCTGGAGTATCAGCAAGTTCAGCAAAGCGCATCGGTTCAAGCGTTGATCGCGGATTTGGCGCAGCATGACCCGCAGCATCCTCCGCTTTATTACGTACTGGCTAAAGTGTGGGTCGACCTTTGGGGGGGTTCGGTCTACGCCTTGCGTACGCTCTCGGTGCTATTCAGTGGATTAGGGCTGCCGGCGATGTATTGGTTTGTGCGTGAGTTAGCAGCAAGTCGCCGCGCGGCACTCATGGCGATGTTGTTGATGGGAGTATCTCCGCTGTTCATTCTGTATGGCCAAGAGGCTCGCGAATACGCTTTATGGACGCTGACCTTATTGCTGTCGAGCGCGGCGCTGTTGCGTGCCCTACGTCTCAGTCAGGTGGTGCTGACAGATTTTAAGCAAAACCATCCAAGCTCTGCTGCGTGGCCCCAAGATGACGTGGGAAAAAATGTGCAGCGTGTGAGCGCTGAGGATAAGTCGGCGACGCGACAGGCTTGGCTGCTTTACAGTGGTTGCTTGTTGGTTGCTGTGTACACATCGTTCTCAACCTTGTCGCTCATCCTGGTGCAGGTCTTGTATGTTGCCGTGGTAACGCGTTTGCATTGGACACGTGCCTTGAGTGGTTTCATCGTGAGCCTGAGTGCAGTGGGATTGTTATTTTTACCGTGGGCGCTGAACTTATTGCGTAATTTTGAAGCCTTTAGTGCTTCGATGGCCTGGTCGTCAGTGATTGTGATCCCTCGCACTGCCGTGCTTAGAATTTTATCGTTGAATATCACGCGCAATGTCTTTGATTTTTGGCCTGACGTCGTGCAAGACCAGTGGTTGCCAATGGTTGCTTCTGCGGCTTGTGTCGCGGTGCTTGTGGCGGCGTGCGTATGGGTGTTCAAACACACGCGACGTGAAACGCGACTCTATCTCTCGTTGTTGCTAGTGTTGCCAACCGCAATGCTGTTAGTACCAGATTTATTGTTTGGGGGGATTCGCTCGTCGAACGCGCGCTATTTGATGCCGGTTTGGTTAGGCGTGATTGCGGTGATGGCTATTGCGCTTGATCGGGGCTTTGCGCGCGCAGGCCAAGCTATGGCGCTTGGCCGCTCGACTCGTTCTCAGCGGGTGTTGTACAGTCGTTTGGGTGTGCTCAGAGTCTTGCTTGGGTCGGCAGTGTTGTCCCTGGTGGCGTTGCCGATCGCTACAAATATTTTGCATGCGCAGCAGCAAGCCCCGTGGACCAAATCGCTGAGTATCAGCCTACCTGAGGTGGCCCAGATCATCAATCAATCCGCCGACCCCTTGATTGTTGGTAACCAAGAACGGCACCACCCAGGCAATCTATTTGCGTTAGCGAACTTATTAAAACCCGAGGCGAAGATGCAACTTGTACCGATCGCGCTGGAGGCGAGCTGGACGTTGCCAGCGCACAAGGGGGCTGTGTACTTGTATAGCCCGACTGATCAGTTTCGCCGCGCGTTAGAAAAAAATAATCAGGTCAAGACAACACTCGTGGCGGAGGATCTATTTTTGCAACTTTGGAAAGTCGAAGACTGATCCTGATCACGCGTTGCCGCAACCGCAAACGTACGTTATCGCTGCAACCAAGGCGCAGTTTGTCGCCAATCAGCGGTATTACCCCACCATTTCAACGAACTGACAAAATCCAACAGGCGCTTTTGCGGCGGTGGCACCCATTGTGAAATGTTCACAGACTTTAATTCAGAGCCCATTGAGTCTCGAGTGGGTGAGAACTTACCCGCAAGCTCTTCGCTGCAGATCGGCCAGGTATTGACATGAAAGCGCATTGGTAATTGTGGGATCGGAGTGGGTAGCCCCACTCGGCGTACGTGAATGAGTTTGTCGTCGACAAACCAGCGAATTTCTTCGGGCTCCCATTCAATGGCATAGCGATGAAACGCAAGTGAAGCATCAAAGCCAAGGTCTATCACAACAGGGGTACCGCGTAAACCGTAGTTATACAAATCGCCGTCCTGCCCCGGGTTATAAAAAACGTTGAGTAATATTTTTGTCGTATCGTTGCCTAAGAACTCGGCATCAATCTCTTGCCAGGGATCAAAGCGATACAGAAAAAAACTTGAAACTACGCCGGGTTCTTTGGTGGGTTTGAACATTGTTTCGAAGCGACCGTATATAAATTTTGCTTCAGGCGTATCTTTAGTGGTGAGATCAGCCGCTGTGTACGCACGGTCCTGTGCGGCCTGGCGTTCGATATTGAGCTTGACTCCGCCCTCGGGCATCGGCACGATGTTGTTGGGTGAAAACACAGCTTGGTTGCAAAAGAACGTCGTATCCATCCGATCCCAATAGGTTGGATCAAGGGTCTTGAAGGTATCGGTGCGTAGCGTTTTGAAGTTGCCTGAGCGGCTACCCGCGGTGGGTGCGGCGGTAGGCGTGTTCGTGCAATAACTCGACGCTTTCTTGAATGGGACGATCCACGGGTCGGTGTCAAATTGTTGTGCCGTGCAGGCGACCGGTACTGCGGGGATCGAGGTGCTGGGTCGATACAATACGCCTACAGCGAAAATGATCAAAGCAAAAAAAAGCGCGGGGCGAAGCATCGTGGGAATCCCAGAAAAAAAGGTCGTGACGGATGGAGTCACGCCAGCTAGCGTTGGGGTGTGCAAAGTGGCGGTGGCAGTAATCGAGGATGGATGCGCGACAGGATGGTGCGAACGAGAGACTGCGCGCCAACGATTTTGTCTGGTTAGGCAGTCTGACAAACCGAGCAAAATCCCGGCGATATCTAGGTAGAAAGCTACGGGGTAGGTGATCACGCTTTTAAGCATGGTGCGTGTAGTAGCTTGGCCAAAGCCCACTAAGCCAAATAATAAAACAACGATGGGCGCGCACAGACCAACAAGTCCGATGACTTGCACCGCGCCATGAATCGGTAAGGCTGCCCGAGAGAGGTCGCCAACGAGTGCAGCATGCAACACATTCATCAGCACGATCAACGCAGGCGCAAACCACGCCCAGAGCAATACAACTTCAAGCACACGCGCCGCGACTTGCGTTGTGCGTTGAGTATTGGTGATGCCCAGCGCAACGATCAGGCTTGCGCTTAAAGAGGTCGCTTGTGAGAGCCACGACAACTCAGTAAAAAAATACACACCAATCAGTGCGTGCAAAACAAACACGCCAAGCACAATCAAATAATGGGTGCCGTGAAACAGAAACTGAAGTCGGTCGCAGGTACGAACAGGTGCCTGACGCAAGAGTAAAAGATGTTTAAAAAAAGCAGTCGTATGACCGCTGGCCCAACGCCTGCGTCGCGCTAAAAAACTATACAGATCGGGTGAGGTTTCTTCTTGCGAGCCGCTATAGGGATTGGCCACAATCTTTAACCCGCGCATAAACAAGCTGTAGCTCAAATCGATATCTTCAGTGATGCAGTGGCTGAGCGGCGACGACTTCAACAAGGTGGTGCGCATCACAGCTGTGGTGCCGGTAAAAAAGACAGTCAGGCCAAGTCGTGTAAACGCTGCGTTGAAGAGTTCGCAGCCGATGTGTTGATGTAATGAATCCCAAAAGCTGAAAAATCCCTTGGTATGTAAAGGCTGGCGCCGGCCTTGAATCAAAGCTACTGGCTGTTCGTTTAATAAAATAAGTGAGGTACGTAGCCAGTCATTTTGCGCCACATGGTCACAATCTAGAATCGCAATATAGGGCGTATCAAGTTGGGTAACAAGCCAGTTAATTTTTTCGCTTTTGGGTTCAACGCCTGCCAGCGCTAAATAAAGCGTTTTGTTGCCGCGCACACTGAGTTTGCTAACCCGCTTGGCGTTTGTAAGTGTATTGGTTGAGGCAATCGCGTCAAGCTGTTCGACTGCCGCACCCTCTTGTCGTTGCGCAAACAGTTGTTGCAAGAAAGCAATTGAGCTGTCGTGGCCGTCGTTAATCAGCAGATAAATATCGACTGGGCCTGCGTGATCTTGCGCAAACAGCGACTCAAGCGCAGCGATGGCAAGCTCACCCTCATTGCGTGCGGGCACCAGCACAGAGACCGCGTCTTGCCCGTTGGTCGTAAAGTCGCGTGTATCGACGCGTCGGGTTAAAAACACGAAGCCACAAAAATAATGCCCGAGCGCATAGGCTGCGAGAAACAGAGCGAAAAAGGTACAAAACGCTAAAAGGATTGTCACGCGAGAAATGTCTGATACGACGCTCGAACAAGCGCCAACAGCAAGCGTTATACAACATTCCTTGTCAAAATCACTATGAACGGCCTTTTTTGACAAAGCGGCTTTGCACGCTCGCCAGTTTGTTGTCTATGAGAGGGTTCTAAGGCAACGTGATAGGTCGTTGAGTGAACGGTGAGGATCGTGGGGGCCGCGATCCTCTTGAGCGACCTTATTTTTTGATTGGGTGGAGTGGGATGGGTGTGCCTTCGGGCAACGGGATCTTTGCGCTGTTCAAGATCATGGCGATCATGCTGTAGTAACCGGTCAGTGCCAGAGCATCCAATACACCAGCACGGCCAAAGAACTTAGCCGCTTGTTCAAAGACGGCATCACTTGGCGCACCATTCGCAAGCGACTCTTTAGCCAGCAGATGTAAGGTGTTTTCTTCAGCGGTCATGTTGGCGGGAGTTTGCCCTAGCGCCAGCGCCTTGATGATCCCATCGGCCAAATCGGTCGTGCTGCGTGCAATACGCTCGTGCGCAAACCATTCGTACTGACAGCTCCAGTGACGGGCAACTGTTAGCACAATAAGTTCAATTTGAGCCGCGCTCAGGGTGTTGCCATAGCGCAGGTGTTCGCCCAATCGCTGCACGCAGTCGGCGAGCTCAGGGTTATGAATCAAGGCCAAAAACGGCCCGCGAATGCTGCCGCGTGGTCCGCCCGCGATGGCTGCAGCCACCTCTTTTTGGCGAGGGTTCATTTCTTCGGGGGTCAAAACTGGAAAGCGGGCAGGTTGAGCTTGGCTCATAGATGTCTCCAAAAATAAAATCTTGTTTGATGCCAACGTAATGCCGGGCAGGCTTTGTGTCAAGGGATCAGGGGGCCGCGGCCAAAAAGCGCGTGCTTGAGCGTCGGAGGCTGTGCGGGCTAAGCGAGCGTATGAGTTTGGAGGGGGAAAGCCTCTTGTGATTCGGTTGTAGCCTGCTCTGGGGCAAGTGCGTTTCTTTGCAGAATCTGCTGAAATTCGGCTGACAGTAGATTACAGTAACGAGAACATTGAGATCTGTCTTGCCGTAAAGGCTAAGGCTTGACGCCCAGATCGATCAAAAACAACAAGACTTTGCAACACCGAGACAGCCATGACCCCGTACGCTAGTTTGTTTTCACCACTAGAGTTAGCAGGCAGACGCTTGCGTAATCGCATTGTGCATCCCTCGATGACCACCGTAACGGGCGCTGATGGACGTGCCACCGATCGGCTGATCCAATATCATCTGAACAGGGCCAGAGGTGGGGCAGCCATGCTGGTGACTGAGCCCTTGGCGGTTGCGCCGCATCAAAAAGTTGCATCCCGCGTGCGTGCCTGGAACGCCCATGCTGAAGATAGCCTGACGCGCTGGGCCAAAGCGGTTGAAGCCGAAGATTGCAGGCTAATCGCTCAAATACAAGATGCTGGGCGTGGGCGTCATGCACCGGGTAGAAATTACGAGGCCATTGGTGCCTCGGCCTTGCCTGATGACATTAGCTGGACCATGCCGCATGTGTTGTCTGCGGATGAAATCGCGACGTTGCTCGGACACTTTGTCGAGTCGGCCGCGCGCGTAAAACGCTGCGGCTTTAGTGGGGTTGAGTTTTCGGCGGGCCACGGACATTTGTTTCATCAGTTTATGTCGGCCTATTCAAATACGCGCACCGATGCCTATGGTGGCAGTTTTGAAAATCGAATGCGGTTGGTGCTTGAAATGATTAAGCTTGTGCGCGAGCGCTGCGGCACAGACTTTATTTTGGGGATCAAGCTGCCGAGTAACGATGGCATCGAAGGCAGTATTGATCACGCGGTCGCCGCACAGATTGCGACCCGTGTGACGCAAACCGGTTTGATTGATTACGTTTGCTTTGCCCAGGGCGCGCATGCCAGAACGCTCGAGTTGCATATCCCAGACGCTCACAAAGAGCGTAATCCTTACGCGACAACGCTGAAGGCACTGAAGGCGTCAGTGGGCAAGGTACCTGTGATGGCGTTGGGTCGCATTAATGATCCTGCGCAGGCTGACGCGATTGTCGAACAAGGCGAGGCAGAGTTAGTGGGGATTGGGCGGGCACTGATCACGGATGCGGCTTGGTCGCGTAAGGCGCAATTGGGGCAAGCGTCGCGGATTCGTTATTGCGTGGGCGGCAACACCTGCTGGAAAACAATCGTCGGCCACGCACCCATCGCTTGCGACAATAATCCGCGGGTGGCGATGCCCGATGAATTGGATGAAGTGTTCACGCCCGCTGCTGTTAAGAAACGCGTAGTGGTGGTGGGTAGTGGTGTTGCGGGGCTTGAAGCGGCCTGGATCGCTGCTGCGCGCGGCCACCAAGTGACACTCATGACACGTGCCTTAGAGGTTGGCGGCAAAGTACGTCAGCTTGTGTCTTTGCCTGGCGGTGAAGACTTAAGCAGCATTTACGACTACCAGTATGTTGAAGGCGCTCGTGTAGGTGTTGAATATCAGTTGAATCAAGACGCAACGCTTGAGACGATTCTGCAACACAAACCCGAGGTTGTAGTGCTGGCCACCGGCTCAACAATGATTTGGCCGCGCATGTTACCCGAGGCATTGCGCCAAGAGGGCTGGATCCCTGATTTACGCAGCGCCATGCGCGACCTTGAGGGCGTGACACAACGGCAAGCAGGGACTGCAGTGATTTTGGATATGGATCACACCGAAGGCACGTACGCTGCAGCCGAACGCCTGCACACCTTGTTTGAGCGTGTCGTAGTCATGACCCCGCGTGCAACGATTGCGGATGAGGTTGCACTCGTCACGCGTCAAGGTATTTATCGGCGCTTTCATGAAAAAGGCATCGATGTTTTGTACGCGGTCGAGCCACGCTGGACCGATACTTTTGAAAATGAAGCGACACTGCAATACATCAGTATCTATGGTGGTGCGTTACGTGGGATTGAAAACGTTGCCTTTTTTGCGTACTCAACCCCCAGGCAGCCGAATGATGAGTTGCTCGCCCCGCTAAAAGCTACGGGCTTAGAGGTGCATTTGATCGGCGACTGCAAAGCAGCAAGAAATATTCTTGCTGCAACGGCGGAAGGCGACGCGGTGGGGCGTGCCCTTTAAAAGATCAAGCAGCGGCTTAGCGTGTCGCTGAAGCTTGGTTGGCTGGGTTGTCTGACGAAATGACCGGTGGGCGCACTGTGATTGAATGCGCGGGCCGATCGGCTGCATACTGCGTTGGCCGCCAGTGCAAGGTACGCAGTTCGCCAAACTCGTGAGGCAAACGTTGCCAATGCTCACCACCATCCGTGCTGCGAAACAACTGCCCCAAGTTTGTATAGGTAAATAATAATTGGGGATCATGTGGGTGCGTGGCCACTGCCCACGGCGTGCTGTTTAAGTGCCCTGGCAACGTCAGCGTATGCCACGTATAGCCATAATCCTGGCTGCGCCATAATTGCCCTGTGTTGCCCGGCGGTCCGTTGCCGTTGGTTAAAAAGATTACTGAATCGTTGCTCTGCTGCACCGTGATCCCGCGGGTGTATTGCCAGGGTGAGTTCAATAAAACGAACACCCAAGACTCGCCGTTATCCACACTACGATGCAAGCCGCGGTTCGTGGTGGCATAAATGATTTTCTGCCCCGTAGCATCATGCACAATCGCGATGCCATGCATGTCGCACGACACAAGCCCTTCGGTTTTAAGTTGCCAAGTGTTACCGCGATCAAGGCTGCGATACACGCCACCGATTTCAACCACGGCCCATACGGTGTTGTGATCAAGAGGGTCGAACAATATTTGTGTGACTCGCGTAGGGCCCATGTTGATCTCTGAGAACTTTTGAATACCGGGCGTCGGCAACTCACTCCAGCTGAGCCCTGCATCCGTCGAGCGATAAAACGCAGCAGGGCGGGTACCGGCATACAACACGCGCGCATCATCCGGATCTTGCGCCAAGGCCCAGATATCTGTCATCGGCGAGGCGAGCGCGGTCCAACGCGTGGTCCGCTCATCCCAGCGAAACAAGCCCATATCGGTGCCTGCATAGAGCAGGTTTGGATCGGCAGGGTGCGAGCTATATGACCATACCCGCGCCTCGAGGTACATCCCCGAATGGCTATTGGGGTGCACCCAGGTTTGCCCAAGGTCATCGCTAAACCAAGCCGAGTGTCCGGCAGTGCCTGCATACACTTCAATCTGATTAGTCATGATGTTTCGCCCAGGAGAGGTACACGAACCGTGAGTTTCGGGAAGTTCTGTGTTCGAACATTGAATTTTCGTAAGCCTCAATGTTCGAACGTTAGGTTTCGGCAAGTATCTGTTTTTTGAACCTTGAAGTTAGCGCCCGACAAACACCGGCGCGCGCTTCTCTAAGAACGCCCGTTGCGCTTCTTTGGCATCTTCGGTTTTTGCAATGGCCGCTGTCATGTCTTGTTCGTAGCGATAGCCATCGCGCAAGCTCATGTCTTCGATTGCATTGAGTGTTTGTTTGGCTAGGCCAACGGATAGCGGGCTTTTGCTGGCAATGGTGTTAGCCAATTCAAGTGCTGCCGGCATTAAGCCTTCAGGTGTGGTGACTTGCAAAACAACACCGAGGCGATAGAGTTCGTCGGCCTGTACGCGATACCCTGTAAACATCATGCGTCGCAGCGTGCTGTGTGGAAACAAACGCGCAGCATGACTGCCCCCACCTAACAAGCCCACGTCAATTTCGGGTAAGGCAATACAGCCTTTGTCAGACGTAATCAACATATCAGCCGAAGCGGCAATCGCTAAGCCCGCGCCGAGCGCCGGGCCATTGATGGCAACAATCACAGGCTTGGTGCATTCGCGAATCGCATGAAAGCATTCGCGCGTACGACGCGAGTGGGCGGGCAAATCGCCCGGCCCTTTGATCACCGAAGCACGACCTTTTAAATCAGCGCCGGCACAGAAGATTTTGCCAAGGCCGGTCAACACGACCGCGCGTACCTCTGGGATTTCAGAAATGTAGTCAAGCGCTGCGGTGATTTCGTCGCTAAGCGTGCGTGACAGCGCGTTGACCGGCGCATTGTTCATGCTGAGCACGGCCACATGGCCGATCAGCTCGTATTGGAGTTGAGTAAAGGCTTGCATATAGGTGATGTCCCTGAGTGTGAGTATTCTGTACCTAAACACCATTAGAATACAGAAAATGCAACGACATTGATGCGCGTGAACCCTCAGATGAGGATTGCGACGCGAACATTTAAAAATCTAGGGACAAAAAATGCTGAAGGCTTTAAGTTTGGTCGTGCTGGCGACCGTGATGGCCCCTGTTGTGCAAGCACAGACGGCAGCCTATCCAACAAAACCGATCCGTTTGATCGTACCGTTTGCGCCCGGCGGGGCTGCAGATCAAACCGCACGCTTGATTAGCGAGCCCATGGCCAAAGAGCTGGGTCAGCCGATCATCGTTGAAAACAAGCCTGGTGGCGGGGCAACGGTGGGTGCAGCCCTTGTCGCCAGCGCCGCACCCGATGGCTATATCGTGCTCTACACCACGCCAGGTCCGCAAATTATTAATCCCTACTTAATGGGCAAGCTACCCTACGATCCAGACAAAGATCTGATCCCGGTGTCGCGTGTCGCATGGTTTCCGAACGTGTTGGTGGTGGCGCCCAAATTACCCGTCAATACCGTACAAGAACTGATTGAGTATGCACGCAAGAACCCAGGAAAAACTAATTTTGGCAGCTCAGGCATTGGCGCCAGCACCCACTTGTCGGGCGAATTGTTTAAGTCGATGGCGGGCGTTGACATCGTCCATGTGCCTTACAAAGGGTCAGGCCAAGTCATTCAAGACTTGCTGGCGGGTAATGTGCAGATGGCGATTGATAGTTTGTCGGTGTATATCGGCCAAATCAGATCTGGCAATTTGCGCGCGTTGGGCGTGGCAAGCCCCGAGCGCTCACCATTGCTGCCTAATGTGCCGGCGATCGCCGAGCAACTGAAAGGCTACGAGGCCGTTGCCGTGAATTATCTGTCAGTACCCGCGGGCACGCCCCGTGCGGTGATTGATCGGTTGAATTCAGCCTTGCGCGTGGTCATTAACGAGCCTGCGATGAATGAACGCATGATTAATGGCGGCATGATCCCGAAAACAAGTACTCCTGAAGAAATGGCGGCCGAGATCCAAGTAGAACGCATCAAGTGGAGAAAAGTGATCGCTGAGTCAGGTGCAAAAGCCGAATAAGTGAAAAGCGCAGCGGCAGCTAGCGGCGGTGGTGCGGTGTCTGGACACTCAAAGTTCGCACCCCAAGCCGAGAGGGCACCCAAAACACCTGAACGAGGGCCATTTTGGCCCGAAAACTCCCAAATCCAAGAGTGTTCATTTTCTTGTAAGATGTCCAACATCGAAAATAAAAACACTTAGATTCTGGGTAACCCTGCGTACCAGTCTCTGAGTCAAGCTTAGTTCGGAGACCTTGCATGCCTAAGTTACCTCTCAGCCGGTTCACAGTGCTGGATCTGACCCGCGTCCGTTCTGGACCAGCCGCAGTCAGACAGTTTGCAGACTGGGGCGCAAACGTGATCAAAATTGAAGAGCCGGGCGATCAGCCGGATGACCGTCCAGGTGGTTCGTCGCAGTTTGCAGACTATCAAAACACCCATCGCAACAAACGTAGCGTCACGCTGAATTTGAAGCACCCGAAAGGCAAGGCGCTGTTTTTAAAAATGGTTGAACAGGCCGATGTGGTGATTGAAAACTATCGCCCAAACGTCAAGTTCAAGCTTGGCATTGATTATGAATCATTGCGTAAAGTAAACAAGCGCATTATTTTGGCCAGCGTGTCGGGCTTTGGGCAAGATGGCCCTTATGTTGATCGACCCGGCTTAGATCAAATCGCACAGGGCTTGGGCGGCATCATGTCAGTGACGGGTGAGCCCGGGCGTGGTCCGATGCGAGCCGGGATCCCCGTGGCGGATTTGAGCTCGGGCTTGTTCTGCGCGATCGGCACGCTGGTGGCCTTACTTGAACGAGAAGAGTCGGGCGAAGGTCAGTGGGTCCAGTCATCGCTGCTGCAGTCACAAGTGTGGATGATGGATTTTCAGATCATGCGCTGGCTGATGAATAAAGAAATCCCAGGGCAAACGGGTAACGATCATCCAACTACAGCGGCCACGGGTGTGTACCCCACAGCAGATGGCTACATCAACCTGGCGGCGATGGGCACTGAGATGTTTATCAAGCTTGTGACCGCAATCGGTTTGCCAGAGCTTGCTGAAGACCCTCGTTTTAAATTGTTGAAAACGCGCGGTCAAAATCGGCCTGCGCTCAATGCGGCGATTGCGGCGCGCACAAAACAAGAACCCACCGCAGACTGGATTGAGTTGCTCAATAAAGCCGGCGTTCCGTGTGGCTCGATCAAGAACGTCAAAGAAACGATGGAAGATCCACAGGTTGTGCACTTGGGGATGGCTAAAACGATACAGCATCCAAACTTGGGCGAAATCAGCGTAGTCAATCACCCTGTGATCATGAGTCGTTCAAAGCGTGAGGTGTTTACCGCGGCCCCTGATCGTGGTGAACACAACAAAGAAGTCTATGCCGAGTTTGGCGTCAGCGCGGCTGAAGTGGATGCCTTACTTCAAGACGGTGCAGTTTAAGTGTGAATCCTTTGATGGAGAGTCATGGTGAGTAAACCCTCAGTGACTGCCACGGTGTACACCGCGCGCAGGCAAGCGTTTGTTGGGCGTGGTGCGTCAGCCACCAAACCGTTAATTTCAAGCGGCCCGCCTAAAGCAATGACCGCCTTTGATAACTTAGGTCGCCCTGAAAATCTGCCCGATGAAATCGCGCAGCAATTGCGAACACGTATCTTGAACGAAAGCCTCGCGGCCGGGCAGCGACTGCCGACCGAGCAAGAGTTGGGTGCACAGTTTGGGGTTAGCCGTAATGTGGTGCGCGAGGCGATTGCACGGCTTAAATTGACTGGGCTGGTTGAAACCCGCCATGGTGTGGGCACCTTTGTGTGTGCCGATCTGGCGATGCGACCGTTTGAAGTGTCGCACGACGATCTGATGGATTTGGCGCAATTGATTCACGTGCATCAACTGCGCGTTGAAATTGAATCGGGCGCAGCAGCGCTAGCCGCCACCCACCGTACCAAGGCACAACTCGAAACTTTGCAACAAACCTTAAAGCGCGTTGAGCTTGCCTCGGCCGATTGGCAGGTGGCCGCGCACACGGCCGTCGATTTTCATTTGGCGGTCGCGCACGCGGCCAATAACCCTTACTTTGTGCGCATCATGGGACACCTTAGTCACGTGATTCACAATGCTGTCCGTACGTTTCGTTTTAGAAATACCGGCACACCTAGGATCGATGAAATCGGTAATGAGCATGTGCTCATTGTCGACGCAATCGCCCGTCAGGATTCGGCCGCAGCACGTCATGCCATGAGAACCCATCTAGATAACGCCATGGCACGTTATCGCAAATTACTAGGAGACCTTTGAAATGAACATCACAAGATTATTGCAAGGCGAAATCACCGATAGCTTGATTGTTGAAAAACGAGGCGCAGCGGGTTGGATTACGTTTAACGACCCAGGTCGTCACAACGCGATGTCGTATGACATGTGGGTGGCTGTTCCTAAAGCCATCAAATTATTTGAAGCTGACGATGAAATTCGTGCCATTGTATTAACGGGCGCCGGTGGTAAGTCTTTTGTGAGCGGCGCCAATATTTCTCAGTTTGAAAAATTGCGTACGGGTGCAGATGCCGTGGCAGAGTACGAGCGCGTGGGCGAAGAAGCTCAGGGCGCGTTGTACAACACCTTTAAGCCTGTAGTCGCGCGTATTGATGGTTATTGCATTGGCGGCGGTTTGAATATTTCGTTGTGTTGCGATATTCGGATTGCGTCTGACGTGAGCTCGTTTGCGATTCCTGCGGGTCGTTTGGGCCTAGGCTATCGCTTGACCGCCATCCGCAATCTGGTTTCAACGGTTGGCGCGCCTCAAGCTTTGGACATCATGTTGTCGGCTTCACGCTTTACGGCACAAGAGGCCTTGATTAAAGGTTTGGTGCAGTACGTTGTGCCCGCGGATCAGTTAGACACCACGGTCGACGCGTATTTGGCAAAAGTGACGGCCAATGCACCGATTACCTTACGTGCGGCTAAAAAAGCTGTGCGCGAGTTTCAACGTGTCGCGCCACACATTGATGCAGAAGGCATTCAAAAAATGGTCTTGACTTGCTTTGCAAGCGAAGACTATCAAGAAGGCAAACGTGCGTTTGCTGAAAAACGTTCGCCCGTATTTAAAGGTAAATAAGTCATGACAACAGTGGTGTCGACGCGCCTGTTGGCGCGTCTAAAGTTTGCGCTAGCGTCTGTTTTTTTTGTTGCGCTACAAGCGAATTCTCAGGCGCAAGCACAGACCTATCCAACGCAACCCATTCGTATCGTGATTGGGTATGCGGCGGGGGGCACCACTGATATCGTGGCTCGCTCGGTGGCCGAGCAATTATCAAAAATTCTTGGCCAGTCGGTGATCATTGAAAATAAAGCTGGCGCTGCGGGTAACATCGCGGCGGCTTACGTGGCGCAGGCCAAGCCCGATGGCTACGTATTGTTTATGGCAACCTTAGCCAGCCATGGCATTAATCCAGCCTTATACAAAACGGCGTTAGGCTACGATCCGGTCAAAAGTTTCGAGCCGATTTCGATGGTGGCAGCCATCCCGATGTTGCTGGTGGTGAATCCAAAACTACCTATTAAGTCGGTACCAGAGTTGGTGGCGTACGCTAAAAAGAATCCGGGCCAACTGAATTATGCGTCAAGCGGTAATGGCTCGCCGGTGCATTTAGCTGGGGCAATTTTTGCTGATGCGGCCAAGATTGATGTCGCGCATATTCCGTATCGAGGTGGTGCGATCGCGAATACCTCGGTGATGAGTGGCGATACGCAATACACCTTCGCCAGTATGCCGGCTGCAATGCCACAAGTGCAAGCCGGTAAGCTACGCGCCTTGGCTGTGACGACTAAAGCGCGCTCACCCCAGTTGCCAGATATCCCGTCGGTTGAAGAGGCTGGCAACTTGCCTGGTTACGACATCAATAGCTGGGATGCACTGCTTGCTCCAAAGGGTACGCCTCCCGCAGTGATTGCTCAACTCAATGCAGCGGTGATTCAAGCGTTGCAGGCGCCTGCGTTGGCAAAGCGCTTTGAGGGTGAAGGCGCCATCCCCGATACCAGTACACCGCAAGAGTTAGCTGCATATATCGATGCCGAATTATTGAAGTGGGCTGCAGTGGTCGCACGCACCCCTATCAAGGTTGATTGATGACCGTTGCGCTGTGGCATCAGTTGTTTCCGGCAATCGACGTATTTATCTGGCTGAGTCTGGCGGTATTAATCGCCGGCACGGTGCGTTCGTTTACAGGTTTTGGCGGCGGCTTGGTCTTAGCGCCGTTGTTTAGTCTGTTCATGGCCCCAGCCGATATGGTTGTTGTGGTATTGCTGCTGAATTTTGCGATTTCGCTGCAGACCCTGCCGCAAACGTGGCACACCACCAACTGGAAAATGGTGTGGTCTGTTTCGATACCGGCCTTGGTCGGGGTGCCGATCGGTATATGGTTAATCGAGTGGCTAGACCCGATTGTTACGCGGCGTTTTATTGGCGTGATCGTGGCGGGTTTAGCTGCCATCATGCTGATTGGCTGGCAATACAATGGTGCACGCGGAAGGTTACAGGATTGGTTTGTGGGTTTAACGAGCGGTGCACTGACCGCCATGGCGGGTGTGGGTGGCCCACCGCTGGTATTATATTTTTTATCAGATAAGACGATCACCCCCGTGGTGTTGAGATCGTTTTTTATGATGTTTTTTGCCTTTATTCAGCTCAGTACGATGGCGGCCTTTTTATACAAAGACCTCATCAATACTAAGCAAATTCTCTATTCGGCATCCTTTATGCCAGTGTATTTTTTGTCGGCTGTTCTGGGCAGCTACTTGTTTCGCCGTGCGCTCAATCAGGCGAATTTGATTAAGCGTTTGTCGTTGTGGTTTTTGTTGATCGTGGGATCGGTCACAATTGTGATTTGACGAGGTCACGCGTGCGCGAGCATGCGCTGCCCCTGACCAACGGAGAAAATTTGAAGCACACAATTTTGCTGTTTGGGGCGAATGGTCAGGTGGGCCATGCGTTACAGACCTCACTGAGTCTCTTGGGTCAGGTGACGGCGTGCACGCGCGCTCAAATAGATTTCAGCCAGTCATCCGCTGCCATCGCTGCGGCGCTTAAGGTGCTGACGCAGCGCTATCAACCCACTGTTTTAGTGAATGCCACCGCGTACACGGCTGTCGATCGCGCACAGACTGAAACTGAACTGGCCCAACGTATCAACGCGACTGCGCCTGGCTTAATCGCTGAGGCTGCAGACGATGCGGGCGCTTGTGTGGTGCACTATTCAACCGACTACGTGTTTAAGGGCGACAAGCCCGAGCCCTATCTCGAAACCGATCCAACTGACCCGCAATCGGTGTACGGTCAAAGCAAATTAGACGGTGAACGTGCAGTGGCTAGTGCTTGTGCTCGGCATCTGATTTTTCGAACCTCTTGGGTGGTCAGCGCCCACGGCGGAAATTTTCTAAAAACGATGCTTAAGCTCGCACAAGAGCGCGACACTTTAAATGTAGTGGCAGATCAAGTGGGCGCACCAACGTCTGCAAACTTGCTGGCAACGGTCACGACACAGATCTTGCAGACGCTCGTTGAGCGGCCTAGCACCGATCCCAGGTGGGGTCTGTACCATTTGGTGGCCAGTGGGTATACAAACTGGCACGCCTATGCTTGCTATGTGATCGCTCAGGCGCGGGCGGCGGGTTGGCCCATCAAGATTCAAGATCAAGCGATTCACCCCATCGCGACAAAAGATTATCCGGTCGCCGCGCCTCGCCCGCTGAATTCGCGTCTCGATACTCAAAAGCTGTGCGGGGCGTTTAATCTGACTTTGCCCGACTGGCGTGTGGGCGTTGATGAGGTGTTGCAAGCGCTAAAATCACCGGCATGACGACCAAAATTCTGATTGTGCGTACCTCGTCGCTAGGCGATTTGGTGCATATGTTGCCCGCGATTTCTGATATCGCCAAACACGTGCCAGATGCGCAGATTGACTGGTTGGCTGAAGATGTGTTTGCACCGATCCCTGCGTGGCATCCCGCAATCAACCAAGTGCTTCAAGTGGCGCATCGCCGCTGGCGCCGCGCCTGGTGGTCGAGTCAGGTTAGGCGCGAGCGTCTTGCGTTTGAAGCGGATTTGCGGAGCCGGCAGTACGACGTCGTGCTCGATATGCAGGCCCTGCTGAAGTCAGTGTGGTGGGTACGCATGGCAAGCGGGGTGAAACATGGGCTTGACTGGCGCTCGGCGCGCGAGCCCCTTGCAACCTTGTTTTATGACGTACGCCATCGCATTGAGTTTTGGCAGCCTGCCGTGACCAGACAGCGCCTGTTAGCGGCGAGCGCCTTGGGTTATTCAGTGCAGGGCGAACCTAATTTTGGCTTACAGCGGTTTGAGTTGCAGGCGCAAGCGGCGTCCGCGCTCGACGCGCCCTACGCAATGATTATGCCATCGGCGAGTCGCGACGATAAATTGTGGCCGGTGTCCGACTGGCACGCGGTGTTTGATTTGCTGACGCAGCGCGGTTTACAGTTAAAACTCTTAGCAGGCAATCACGCCGAGGCCGAGCGTGCGCAGGCTTTGATTCAAGGGTGTTCAAACGCAGAGGTCTTGCCGCGTGGCACCCTGACCGAAACCGCCCATCACTTGGCTGGCGCGACTCTCATGGTTGGCCTAGACAGTGGGCTCACCCATTTATCGGCTGCACTCGGACGCCCAACGATTGGAATTTACAAAGCTTCAACGCCGGTCCGCACACCCTTGGTGGGGGCCGCCTTTACAGCCAGTCTGGGCGATCGGGGTCAACCGCCTTCTAGGCAGGGGGTACTTGCTGCAATTGAGCAAGCTCTGCGCTAGTATTACGCGATGCCGTTAAAAATCTACACAATCCTCTTAAGATTAGTCGCCCCTTTGCTGTGGGCGTATATGTTTGTGCGCGCGCGCGGCGCAGGCAGCACTTGGCAAATCTTCAGTGCCGAGCGGTTTGGGTTTTATGCGCTGCCTTGGGATGGCGAGGAGCCTGTCTGGGTGCACGCCGTGAGTTTGGGTGAGACGCACGCGGCACACAATTTAATTTTGCAGTTTCTTGCCCGTGGCGAACGGGTGTTGCTGACGCACATGACCGCAACGGGTCGGGCCGAGGGCGCACGTTTGTTTGCGGCTGAGATCGCGGCAGGCCAGCTGCGCCAACAGTGGATTCCTTATGATTTTTCGGGGGCGACACAAAAGTTTTTTCGGCACTATCGGCCACGCCTGGGTATTTTGGTCGAGCGCGAAGTCTGGCCTAATTTGATCGAGCAGGCCCAATTATCTGCTGTGCCCATGATCTTAGCGAGTGCGCGGTTTTCACAAAAATCGCAAAAGCAGGTGAAGCAGATTGATCAAGTTTTTTTAAGTTTGATGCGCGATGCCTACGCGGGTATCGACCTGGTCTTAGCACAAACAGAAGACGATGCTACGCGATTGTTTGACGTGGGGGCGTTAAACATTCACGTAGTGGGTAACCTTAAGTTTGATGTAGTCTTGCCCGGGGTAGCCGTAGATGCGGGGCGCGCTTGGCGCGAGCGCTTGGGCCGCGAGGTGATTGCGATTGCCAGTACCCGCGAGGGCGAAGACGCTATGTTTGTTCAGGCGCTGGCACAGCAAGCGTCAACCGCTTTGTTTTTATTGATCCCCAGGCACCCGCAGCGCTTTGATGAAGCAGCTGCGTTGCTTGAGCAGGCGGGGATCGCAATGGTACGTTGGTCGGTGCTGCGCCACGTTACACAACCAGAACAAATGCTCGCGGGTATAAAGGTGGTGCTGTGCGACACGCTAGGCGAGATGCCGTTCTTTTATGCAGCCAGTGACGTCGCCATTGTGGCCGGTAGTTTTGCGCCAGTGGGTGGGCAAAATCTGATTGAGGCCTGCGCGCTTGGCACCCCGGTGATTGTCGGCCCGCACACGCACAATTTTTCTGAAGCGGTCGCGCACGCGGTTGAAATCGGTGCGGCTGCGCAAATACAGTCAATCGAACCGCTCGATGCCGCGCAGCGTGCGGTGTCGATGGCTGTATTTTGGTTGCAAGATCAGCAAGCTTTAAGTGAAAAAAGCCGCCTGGCGCGTGAGTGGGTTGGCCAACATACCGGTGCGACCGCCCGTATTTTGCAGCAGATTACTGAGCTTGAAGCTGCCCGGGACCAAACTTTGCCGACTCAACATTAAGTTGAGTTTGAAATTTGCCAGCCGCTGATCTGCCTGCTTCGCTACGCGCTTGGCCAAACCAGCCCTGCCCAAACGCGAAGACGCCAAGATTAACTAACACCAACAGAATAAAAAAAGTTCGCATAGGTATATATTACCCATAAATCAACCGGAGACAGGCACATGACACCAAACGAAATTAAAGCACTCGAGCAGCAAGCACTCGCCCTTGACGAACTGCGCTGCAAGGTTTTGCTGGCAAAAGACGGCCCTGGCTTGGCCGCGCTGCTAGATGAAGGGCTGACTTACACCCATGCAAGCGGCCGCCGCGATACTAAAGATACGTATGTGGATAGCGTGGCAACGCAGCGTGTGCAATATTTGCAACTTGATCGTGAAGAAGTTACTGCACGTGTCATCGGGACCGCCATCATTGTTGAGGGCAAAGTCAAAATGAAAATCAGCTCGGCTGGTGCTGAAAAAAGTTTGTACAACCGCTATCTTGCCGTCTGGACCACCACAAGCGGCAAGCCTTTACTGACAGCTTGGGCTTCAACCAAGCTCGAATAAGCCTAGGCAGCTTGCGCGAGATCATTTTCATATGATCTCGAGTGCGTGAGTACGCTTGTTTAGCGTGCGCTGATGCAATTTAAGTCAATGACTCAGGATGCGCTAGGTCGTTTGCAGACGATTTCGTATTAAACGCCCGCTTTTCCTGAGCGCAATCCGCTCTTGTCTTAAACGCCAGCAAATTCGCGCAAGCGGTTAAACACTGCCGTATCAAACTCAAGCCCTTCTTTTAAGTTGCGTGCGCGCTCTTTAAAAGAGCGCTCTGACGGGATCCGAATTTCGTCAACGCCTGCTGCCCGCTTTGAGGTTTTAATGCGGGTCAGCAGGGCGCTAACATCTTCTTTGTATTGTTCGGTTGAATACATCAGATCAGGCTTGAAGGCGATGATCACGTGCCCATTATTTTTGTCTGCTGTGGTCCCTGCACCAGTGAGCAAGCCCATCGCATGCATCATCAGGGCTAGACCAAAACCTTTGTGGCCTGCAAAGGGCAGCAAGGCACCTTCGCGCGCGGCAGTTGGATCTTGTGTGGGATTGCCATGCACATCAATGGCGACACCCTCTGGCAGTTTTTCACCACGACGCTCGCGCAACGTGAGATCGGTGTACATGATGGCCGAGGTGCCCATATCAAAAATCAACGGGCCGTTTGCCGTGGGTAAGCCAAGCGTAAGTGGGTTGGTACCCAAGATCGACTCAATGCCGCCCAGAGGCGCGACATAGCTTTGTGAACTGACCGTGTGAATGACAACTAAGTCGTTGTTGACGAGTTTTTCAACATAATGTGCACCGCGTCCGCTCATCCAGCTGTTTTGTACGCCGCCGATTGCAAAGCCGCTCACCAACGCTTTGGCTTGAACCGCTTCGCCCAAGCGCTGAATCGCCAGCATGCCGATATTGTTACCACCATCAAACACAATAGAAACGGGGGTTTCTTTGATAACTTTCATGGGGGTTCTGGGGCGCAGGGTGCGTTTGCTTTCAATCGCATCCAGTAACTTGGGTAACCCCGAGTACTCATAGCCACACAGCGCTGCATCAATAATGTGCTCGGCGATGACGGCAGCATCTTCGGCTGAGTAATCCATTTTGCGAACCACTGCTTCGGCGAGTTTGCGTGCTTGGTCGACAGTGAGGCGTGTACGTTCTTGTAAGTGTTGTGAGGACATGGCTCGATTCACTATTTAAAAATGACAAGTTGAAAATAAAAGCGCGAAAATGAAAATGAAAATGAAAGCCTTAAGTGGGTCTCTTTTTAACAAAGAGGCCTGTGGTACTGCTCGTTAACGCATGCGCGCGAGTCCGTCGAGTACAGGGTTGGCGATAAATTCTATTTTTAAACCGGCGTGCATGCGACGCACCTCGGCTTCGACCTCGGGCCAGCCACCGCCGCTCACACAAAGGATAGGCGCGACGCCAAAATATTTCTGAGCAATGTCACATTGACGCCAAACCGCACCGGCTTGCGCCGCCACCACGCCTGTGGCAATGGCTTGAAGTGTATGGGTGGGATATTCAGTGGTCGCACCGCTCGCCAAGGGCAAGTTGGCCGTGCCTTGCGCTAAAGACTGACGCATCAGCGCGGGGCCGGGCAAAATGAGGCCACCCTTAAAGACTTTGTCGGGGCTGAGCGTGTCGATGGTGGTTGCGGTGCCGAAGGTCGCTAATACGAGCGGTGCGTGGGTCTCTTGAAAGTGCCCTGCTAAACCGAGTAGAGCGGCCCAACGATCGGCGCCTAGTTGTGTGGGTTTATCGTAGGCGTTGCGCACGCCCAGATGCTCTGTCGTAGGCAAGATCCACTGAAGCGGACAGCCGGCCTCGGCCAGCGCCTGCTCGATCAACTGCGCGACAACGTGCCCGGCGACATTCACGCCCCGGGCAGCGCGCGGTTGAACCGGCAGCGTCGTGAGCCACTTACGCAGCGCATCGGGTAGTTGCGTGAGTGGGCTCAACGCCATCGCGTGCACGGCGGCTTCGCGCCCCATGGTGGGGTGATGCCAACCGAGTTTGATTCGACTGTTTCCAACGTCAAGCAAGACGATCATCGCATACCTTTCAGTGTGACGGCGGGCCTGGGATTTGGCTGGCCTCGAACGGACACATCCCCCACCAAAATAGGCACCACTGCAGTTGCTGTTTGCACAAGTAGCCGTCCGCTTGAGTCAGTGCCCTGCGCGATACCTGTTTGCAAGACGCGCCCCTGATCTACAACGTCGACGGGTACCGAGGCTAATACATCGACTGACTGAAACAAATCTTGAAAGGCAGCATAACCTGCCGCAGCGTAGACGTCTAAGGCCGTTTGCCAAGCTTGGGCAATGGCGCTGACGATGTTGCTCGGGCAAAGGGTCGCTGTGCCCAGCTCTGCGCTGTTTGGCGTGCTAGCCAAGATCTCAGAAACATCTGCAATATCGCGCGCCAAATGGGTTGACAGCGCGCGAGCGCCGCGTAAATTCAGACCAATACCCACCACCAGACAGGGGTGACGCGCGCCAGGTCGTTGTGCCGTTTCGACCAAAATCCCGGCAAGCTTGCCCGACCCCCATTGCAGATCATTGGGCCATTTGAGGGCCAGCTGTTGACAGACCTCTTGCCCAAGCAGCGGTGTAAACAGTTGCCTGAGTGCCAGGCAGGCTGCCACGCCCAGAGCGGGTGACAAACCTGGCAGTTGCGCAAGCGATATGTCAGGCGCAAAAGCGCATGAAAACATGAGTGAGTCACCCAACTGGTTCTGCCAGGGGCGCGCGGCACGGCCTCGGGCAGCGCCCTGTGTGTGGGCACCTAACAGCCAAGGCATGGCGTGGGCCGAACCGAGTTTGACGCGTTGGCTGAGATCGTCGTTCGAGGAGCCAGTCGCTTGCGCCCATTGAATCGAACCAAAGCCTGGCAACGCCAAGGCTAAACGCTCGACGAATGCCTCGGGCGTCAGAAAACCAGCACCACCTTTTTTGTGATTCAGATCCGTCATGACAGGCATCTTACCAACGTATGCGCCTTGGTAAGCTTGATCGTCTAAGATTGCATGAGGAACACGATGGCGGTTAGCGGTGAGTGTATGGTGATTGACGATTGACGCTGATTGCTAGGTCCCGCCCGTCAACTGCTATTTTTTAGGATCAACGCTTTGCCAGACGCCCTTTTAGCCAACTCTGCAGCGCTTCAGACCGTCGTGCGCGACGCTGCGGTTTGCCGACTTGCGGGTGACTGGAACGTGCAGCAGCTCTCCGTACGCGGTGAGGTATCGGCGCGACGTCAGGCTCTGGCGCAAGTGAAAAGTGCCGTACGTTGGGATCTGTCGGGCATCCAAAAGCTCGATGCCGTGGGTGCACAATTGCTTTGGCAGTTCTGGGGGCAATGTATCCCCCCCGAAACGGTCCTCACACCAGGTCAGCAAGCCTTGTTCGACGTCTTGGCGCAGCATCCGATTGTCGCCGCACCAACTCCTCAAGCGATGCAGTGGTTTGGCTGGATCAGCGCCATTGGCCAAGGGTGTTATGTTGCCGTCGCCCATGGTCGCGAGTTGCTGTTGTTGTTGGGTGGTTTGATCTTGAATTTGGCTGTGTTGATTGCGCGCCCCTCGCGCGGGCCGTGGCGCGAGATCTCTGCGCAAATTTTTCGCGTAGGCGCACAGGCGCTTGGGATTACTGCCTTGGTGGGGTTTTTAATCGGGGTGGTGTTGTCTTATTTATCAGCGCAACAACTCGCCGTGTTTGGAGCGGGTCAATTCATCGTCAAGCTCTTAGGCGTCGCCACGGTACGAGAGCTTGGCCCAGTGCTGGCTGCCATCTTAGTGGCGGGGCGTTCGGGCTCATCGATTACCGCGCAAATCGGCGTGATGCGTGTGACCCAAGAGCTCGACGCGATGCAGGTGATGGGGATTTCACATGGTCAACGCTTGATCATGCCGCGCGTGATTGCTCTGGCTATTGCGATGCCGCTGCTGGTGCTTTGGACGGATGCGATTGCGTTGCTAGGTGGCATGCTCGCCGCGAAGTGGCAGCTAGGCTTATCGATGGTTTGGTTCTTTGATCGCCTGCCCGACGCGATTGGGCTGACCAATTACTGGATCAGTGTGATTAAAGGTGTGACGTTTGGTGGTTGGATTGCGTTGGCGGCTTGTCACTTTGGTTTGCAGATCGAGCCCAACACTGAAAGCCTGGGGCGCGGCACCACCGCCTCGGTGGTCACGGCCATTACCGGCGTGATTCTGATTGATGCGTTGTACGCGATTCTTTTTAATGAGATGAATCTGTGATGACAAGCGCCGCGAATTCAACCGACCAAGCAGATTCTGCGATGAAGGCTCTTGCAGACCCACATAAAGCAAATGAGTCGTCGAGGGTAAGTGCTGCTCAGGAGCAACAAAAAGAGCTGCAACTCGACAAAACTGCGGTAAGCCCACTGATCGATGTACAAGACCTGACAACGGCGTTTGGCTCGCATGTGGTGCATGAGCATTTAAATTTAAAAATATTCCCAAAAGAAATTTTGGCCTTAGTGGGGGGCTCGGGGTCAGGTAAAACGACCCTGTTGCGTCAGATTTTGGGGTTAGATCGGCCGCGCAGCGGGGTGGTCAAGGTGTTTGATCGGCCCGTGCACGATTACGTGGGGGCCGAGCGCCTGGCGCTGACACACCGCTGGGGTATGCTGTTTCAGGCGGGGGCATTGTTTTCGGCGCTACCGGTGTTCGATAACATTGCGTTGCCCTTGCGCGAAGTACATCATCTGCCCGAAGACTTAATTCGCGATGTGGTGCTCATGCGTTTAAGCTGGATGGGCTTGACCCCCCGCGACGCGGCCTTAATGCCCTCTGAATTGTCGGGCGGTATGATCAAACGTGTGGCGCTGGCTCGCGCACTCGCGCTTGATCCAGAATTGTTGTTTTTAGATGAACCTACTGCGGGTCTTGATCCGCAGCGCTCGGATGAGTTTGTAGATTTAATTCGGGTCTTGCATCGCGAATTGGGTTTCACCGTCGTGATGGTGACGCATGATTTAGATACGATTGGCGCCTTAGCGACGCGGGTGGCAGTGTTAGCTGAAAAGAAGGTGTTAGTTGAAGGGTCCCTTGAACAAGTGATGCAAACGCAGCATCCTTTTATCGAGGCATTTTTTCATGGTGAACGCGGCGCGCGTGCGCTTGGAGGCCGAGAGGCTAAGGGGATAAGTCATGGAAAACCGTAGCCATGCGTTGATCGCGGGCTTGTTTACCCTGCTCTTGATTGTGGCCGGTGCAGTCGGTGCAATATGGGTCAGTAAAAAAAATATTCCTTTGATGCCTTACGAACTTGTTGCAACGTCGCCAGTCACGGGGCTATCGGTGCAGTCGGCGGTGCGCTATCAAGGCGTGCCTGTCGGGCGAGTCAATTCGCTGCGGTTTATGCCAGATAAGCCGGGGCAGGTTCGTATTTTGATTGGCGTCGATCCTAAAACTCCATTAACCGAGTCAAGCTGGGCCGAGATCGTTACCGCAGGCGTGACAGGAATTTCAAATATCGAGTTGCGCGATGATGGTAAATCAAGCAAGTTGTTGGTGTCTTCAGCCGATGATTTGCAACTCATCCCAATCCGCCCAAGTTTTCTTGAGCGCTTGTCGGTGCAGACGTCTGCCGCCTTACCGGCAATCGATCGAATCTTGCTGCAAATTGAAAAGATTGCCAGTGACGAAAACATTACAGCTTTGCAAAAGAGTCTGCATAACGTGGCGCTCGTGTCAGATCATATTAAGCAGTCGGTCAGTGCGATGGATCCGGGTTTAAAAAAGATCCCAGAAATGATCGATCGCTTAGTCGAGACCACCAAGCGGGTGGACGCGGCCGTGGGCGAGATCGGCAAGTTAGCGGTATCTTCGCAAGAAACCATTCGGCTGCTCAATGCGCCGTATGGGCCGATGCATCAGGCTGCGCAAAGCCTGCAAAGTATTCAAGATATCGCGGCGCAGTTGCGTGCATCGACCTTGCCAGAGGTCAGTATGTTGTCTACCAGCATGACGGATGCCGCACGTTCATTTTCAGTGACAGCGCGTCAGTTTGGTCGAGCGCCACAGTCGTTGATTTTTGGGCCGCCACGCGCGGTGCCTGGCCCAGGCGAGCCTGGTTTTGCCGGCTTTGGTGCGACATCGCGTTAAAGCTTTTATCTAGATCAAGGATTTGCTCTGATGCAATCTATTTTTTCTTTTTCTCGGTGGGCCGCGTTGTCAACGCTGCTCGTTCTGTTATCCGGTTGTGGCGTTGGTCGTAGTGGCTCAGCTCCTCAGCAACTGGATCTGGGTGCGGGCTATGGTAACGCGAAAGTGGGCGCGGTCGCTGCGGTGCGACACCCTCCTATTGGCGTGCCCGCAGGGTCGACCGCCTCGCTGCTGACTGAGTCGGCGGTCATTTGGCGGGTAGGCGATGCGGGTCAACCGCAGGCCTACACAACCTTTCAGTGGGCGGCGCCACCCGTGCGGCTTGTCACACAACGTATTGTTGATCGGCTGTCTTTGCAGGGGCCTGTGCTGCAACAGAGCGCAGCAGGTGACATGCCCCAACTTTGGTTAAATCTGCAGCGCTTTGAGCAAACTTTTAGTGAAGATGGCAGCTCAAGCGTTGGGCAATTGACGTTGCAGGCGATTTTGATCAAGAGCGGTAAAGTGATCGAGCAGAAGTTGCTCGATATTAAAGTGCCAGCGCATACACAAGATGCGTTGGGCGGAGCCCAGGCCCTAAGAGAAGCGACAGAACAGGCGGGCGAACAAGTGGCACAATGGTTAACCGTGCAGCTTAAGCGTAAGACATGACACATCGTGTGGCTTGTTTTGCGCCGCGAGGCAAAGAAATTTCTCGTGCGGTGAAGTAATTTGACTGAATGACGTTTGATAGTTGCATTTGAATTTGAGTGACAACTGACAAAATTTTAATGATGAATCATGCCTGCTTATACTGAAACAACGACTTTTGACGGCTTAGCCGGTGTGATTGATTGTGCTCTGGATTGGCCTGATGGCCCCCCTGTCGGTTGGGCGCTGGTCTTGCACCCGAACCCCGCGCAAGGCGGCACCCGAGACAACAAAGTGGTCACCACCATTGCGCGTGCCTGTGTGCAGCACGGTTTGTTGGCGATCCGTCCAAATTTTCGCGGCATCGGCGAGTCGGGCGGGGCCTTTGATCATGGTAAAGGCGAGCTGCTAGATATGGCAGCGTTAGTAGAACAGTTCCGTGTGCGTTACCCAGAGATCGCAGCTTTGCCCTGGATGTTGGGTGGTTTTTCGTTTGGCACCTCGATCGCGGTACAGCTTTATGCAAAGTGGGATCGCCTTCAAAAAAACTTGCCACAGATTGTTGTGTTGGCAGGTTCGGCGGCCATGCGTTTTCGCCATAGTGAGGTCAAAGCCCCTGAAGATGCCTTGGTGATTCACGGTGAGGTCGACGAGGTCGTGCCTTTGTCTGAGGTCATGGATTGGGCGCGTCCCCTTGGGATGCCGGTTGTGGTCATCCCAGAGGCAGGGCACTTTTTTCACGGAAAACTTTTGATTTTGCGCCAGTTGGTGCAAACGCGTTTGCACGCGCTGTAAAGTGTTTCAGGGTGTTCAGAAACGCCACAGACGAGAGCAGATTGCCTATAATGTGTGCTTTATTTGGCGGCGGCTTCTTGATGATCAATCCAGTGATTTTTGCAGTGCAACCTGTTGCACGTTTTGTTTCGATCGCCGCTGTGATTTTGCTCAGTGTAGCCACACTGTATACCCCAACGGCTGCGTGGGCCCAGGCTTCAACGAGTACAACGGCTAAAACGGGTCAACCCGCCGATGCCAAGGTAGATCCCAAAGTAGATCCTAAGGCCGATACCAAGCCTGATCCGAAGGCTAAGCCAAAGGTCGACCCAAAGGCCAGCGCCAAGCCTGACACAAAGGCGGCAGCGCCTTCAGCTGCCGCGATCTCTGCAACCACCCCACCTTCGCTCTCGCCGATTCAGGTGGGTGAGCTCTCGAGCGTGCCGGCACCGGCGATTGCCGCTAAGGCCTGGATCACGCTCGACGTGACAAGCGGTCAGGTGGTGTCGTCGTCAAACGCCGATCAAAAAATTGAACCGGCCTCACTGACTAAAATCATGACGGCGTATCTGGCGTTTACGGCGCTCAAAGAAAAGCGCTTAACGCTTGACCAACAAGCCAATGTTTCACAAACGGCCTGGAAAACGCGTGGCTCGCGCATGTTCATCGAGCCGCGCAAGCCTGTCACGATTGATGAGCTCATCAAAGGCGTGATCATTCAATCGGGCAATGATGCGTCAGTTGCCCTGGCCGAGGCAATCTCTGGCACCGAGGCCACGTTTGTGGCGCTCATGAACGAAGAGGCCCAACGCCTTGGCATGACAAACACTAATTTCATGAACGCTGGCGGTTTGCCCGATGCCCAACACTACAGCACCGTCCGCGATCTGGCTTTATTAGCGCGCCGCATGATTAATGATCATCCTGAGTATTTTCCGTATTATTCTTTGCGCGAGTTCACCTACAACAAGATTAAGCAACCCAATCGCAATCGCTTGCTGTGGGCGGATCCCTCGGTGGATGGTATGAAAACAGGGCACACCGAGGGGGCTGGCTATTGCCTGGTGGCAACGGCGAAGCGCGGTGATCGTCGAGTGATCACTGTGCTGGTGGGTTCGGATAGCATGGCCACGCGTGCCGAAGAAAGCCTCAAGCTTTTAAACTGGACTTTCCAAAATTTTGAGACGATCAAAATTTTTGACAAGGCGCAGGCTGCGGTTGAAGCGCGTGTGTGGCAAGGTAAAACCGAGAACACCAAACTCGGTGTGGCTGAGCCCCTATGGGTCACTGTGCCGCGCGGCAAGGCTGGTGATGTCAAGCCCGTTGCTAAGCGGCCAGATCCATTATTTGCTCCCTTGGCGCAGGGCCAAAAAGTCGGCACGCTCAGCTTGATGCTCGAAGATAAATTGCTACGCACCGAACCGCTTGAGGTGATCAATCCGGTCGAGCGCGCAGGGGTGGTTGGGCGGTGGTCTGATTCGATCAAGTTGTGGTTCAAGTGATAGCCTCCCCGCCCTGAACGGCGAGGTTTTATGCGCACATCCAATAAAAAAATTTTACGAACAGGAACAATGAAATGGTTCAGAACATGTTGATTCAAGGCGTTACGGGTGATCCGATTGTTTATTTGAACGGAACCTTCGGGCCCTTGTCTGAAGCTAAAGTCTCAGTGCTTGACCGTGGCTTTATCTTTGGCGACGGCATCTACGAAGTGGTGCCTGTGTATCACGGCAAACTCTTTCGCATGAAAGAACACCTGGCTCGCTTAGAGCGCAGCCTGAAGAAGCTTGACATTGCACCGCCCATGACGCCTGCGCAATGGGAAGCCCTCGTTAAAGATTTGCTCAGCCGCTCGCCCGAAAAGAACTGCATGGTGTATTTGCAGATTACGCGCGGCGTGGCTAAGCGCGATCATGCTTTTCCGGTACCCACTGTCAGCCCTACGATTTTTGGTATGGTGGCGCCCATGACGCCACCCACAGCCGCTGTGCGTGAAAAAGGCTTACGCGCCGTGAGCATCCCCGATATGCGCTGGTTGCATTGCGATATCAAATCAGTATCGTTGTTGGGTAATGTGCTGGCTAAGCAAGCGGCCGTTGATGCTGGTGTGGATGAAGTGATTCAGTTTCGCAATGGCAATCTAACTGAAGGGGCTTCGTGCAACATTTGGGTAGCTAAAGATGGCAAGTTGATTGCTCCTTTGAAAGATAATTTGGTGTTAGAAGGCATTCGTTACGGCTTGCTGCAAGAGCTCACCACTGAGATGGGGATCCCCTTTGAGTTGCGTGTGGTCAGGCAAGACGAGGTGAACAACGCCGACGAACTGATGATGTCATCGGCGACGCGCGAAGTGTTGCCAATTGTTGAGCTTGACGGCAAACCCGTCGGTGAGGGTAAGCCAGGCGGTGTGTATCAACGGCTGCGCGCAGCCTATGATGCGCGTATTGCTGCACTAGCGTAATCAACAGCAAGCTGTTCATCGGTCGGCGGCGTTTGTGCCGGCCCGACCATCCGATTACCCGATGATCTCTTTCCAAATGAACACATCGCAGTCTGAAGACGAATCGCTGATTGAATACCCCTCTGATTTTCCGATCAAGGTGATGGGTAAGGCTGTTCCCGATTTGGTTGAGGCGCTCACGGCGATCGTGCTTGAGTTCGACCCAAGCTTTAATGCTGCAACGATCGAACGCAGGCCGAGCAAGGCCGGTAATTATTTAGGCTTAACGTTTACCGTGCGCGCAACTTCACGTCCTCAGCTCGATGGTTTATATCGCGCCTTGCACGCACACCCAGCAGTTTCAGTGGTGTTGTAGTGTGGCTGATGCGACCTATGCTGTGCACGGCATCAGCTGTTGTCGTCTCCGCCCAGCGCCAGGCGTCAGGGCGTAATCGGCAAGTGGTCGTTCGGTGATTCGCACTTGGCCGCGCCCGACCGAGTATCAATCGGTGTGGCTCGCCATGCAAGCCTTCACCAATAACCGTACGGCCACCACCCCAGACGAGATCTGGTTAGTTGAACACTTACCGGTTTACACCCAAGGTCAGGCTGGCAAGCCCGAGCACCTGCTCAATTCAGGCAACATCCCAGTAATCAAAACCGACCGCGGCGGGCAGATCACTTATCACGGCCCTGGTCAGATCATGGCCTATGTGCTGGCTGACCTCAGACGTTCGGGGCGTTATATCAAGCAGCTAGTCTTCGAGCTCGAAGAGTCGTTAATCGCCACGCTGGCGCTTTACGGGCTCGACCAAGCCTGCCGCAAGCCAGGCGCGCCAGGGGTATATGTGCCCGGCAGGTACGATTTAGCTAAGATTGCAGCCTTAGGGATCAAGGTGAAGCAAGGTTGCACCTATCACGGCTTGGCTCTGAATCTTGATGTGGATTTGGCCCCCTTTGAGGGCATCAACCCTTGCGGCTATGCGGGTTTGCAGACCGTCAGCATGGCAAGTTGCGGGGTTCAAGCCCCGTGGGATGAGGTCGCACAAGCGTTGGCGCAGCAAATCATCACGCGCTGCGGCTTGCAGATGGACGACTGTTAGCGTTGCGTGCTAAGGCTTACGCTAATCCTGATGGTGATGGCGGCGAAGGCGATGGCCGCTGCCAAGGCGCGAACAGGGCGAGGTCTTTAGGCTCGAGTGAGTGGGGCACTGATAAAAGGGATTTCAGATCAAAGGTCATCTTCTAGAAAACGCCTTTGAGCAGTTAAACTACAGGCCTAACGCTTAGGAAGCCACCGTGACGTACGACGCAACGCAAAAACAGAAGGCACACGATAAAGTCTCTCGCATCCCCGTGAAGGTGGTGGCGGCCGAGCGCCTGAAAAAGCCTGAATGGATTCGCGTAAAGGCTGCGCCCGCAGGCTCACGGTTTTATGACATCAAGCGAATTTTGCGCGAGCATAACCTGCACACGGTTTGCGAAGAGGCGTCTTGCCCGAACATTGGCGAATGCTTCGGTAAAGGCACAGCCACTTTCATGATCATGGGTGACAAGTGCACCCGCCGTTGCCCTTTTTGTGATGTTGGACACGGCCGACCTGATCCGCTTGACGTTGACGAACCGCTTAATCTCGCTCGCACGATTGCCGCGCTGAAGTTGACCTACGTTGTGATCACCTCGGTTGATCGCGACGACTTACGCGATGGCGGTGCGGCCCATTTTGTGGAATGTATTCAAAAAGTGCGCGAGTTATCGCCCGTGACACGTATCGAGGTGTTGGTGCCTGATTTCAGGGGGCGACTTGACCGCGCGCTTGAAATTTTAGATGGCGGCCCGCCCGATGTCATGAATCACAATCTAGAGACTGTGCCACGTTTATACAAACAGGCACGCCCTGGATCAGACTATTCGCACTCATTAAAGCTATTACAAGAGTTTAAAAAACGCCACCCAGGCACACCGACCAAATCGGGTTTGATGCTCGGCTTGGGCGAAACCGACGACGAAATCCTCCAAGTGATGCGCGACATGCGCGCCCACGACGTTGAAATGCTAACCATTGGGCAGTATCTGCAGCCCTCGCAGCACCATTTGCCGGTACTGCGCTACGTGCACCCCGACACCTTCAAAATGTTCGAACGCGAAGCCTATGCTATGGGCTTCAACCACGCCGCAGTCGGGGCAATGGTCAGGTCGTCGTATCACGCAGACGAACAGGCACACGCTGCTGGCGTGAACTAACCTAGAGCTAAAGACTTACCCCGTTTCGAATCGCCACGGCCGACCCGCGTAACCCCTGGCGGGTACCTTTTGCGCGCGCCGCCTACACGGGTGATTACGAGCGACTTTTAGCGTTTGCCCTTTGTTAGAAAGATCGGCTTGCGGTTTTTATTATTTATAAACAAATACTTACGTAACTATTTGCTTAACATACAAAAAAGTTTCTTAAGTAAAATGATCGATCAGACCTTCTCGGCGGGCCTGAGTTCATGCTGCCGAAGCAAGGGGTTAGAATGGCTCAGATCAACCTTTAACACGACGCGAATCGACAAAAGAGCGCAGCTAAACGCGCCATCCATCAGGAGACAAAAAGTGATTAACAGCAATCGATTGTTAGCCTTACTCTTTGCCGCGGGCGCTGCCTGTTTGGCATTACCTCAGCCCAGCCTCGCTCAAGACTATCCCGCTAAATCTATCAGGCTGATTATTCCGTACCCACCAGGGGGCGGTACTGACTACGTAGGCCGTGTGGTGGGCACCAAGTTGGCTGAGCTTACCAAGTGGACCGTAATCCTAGAGAACCGACCCGGCGCAGGCGGCAACCTAGCTGCCGAGGCCGTGGCAAAAAGTGCGCCTGATGGCTACACCTTGTTGCTGGCGCAAACCGACAGCGTGATGGTGAGCCCTTGGTTAAATCCAAGCGTGGGCTACGACACGCTTAAAAGCTTCACGCCGGTCGTTCAGTTGACCATCACGCCTGGTGCGATTGTGAGTGCCACGACCTCAACGATTCGTACACCAGCCGATATGATTGCCAAGGGCAAGACCACTGAAGGTTTGCGTTGGGCCACGGCCGGCGCAGGGACCTTTGGAGATTTGCTTGGCGAGCAATATAAAAAGGCCATGAATATTAATTTGGTGAACACTGCCTACAAAGGAGCTCCGCCAGCCTTAACCGATCTGATGGGCGGCCACGTTGACGTTGCTTTGTTGTCGCTTGGCTCGGTATTGCCGCAAGTTAAAACGGGTAAGTTGCATGCGGTAGCTGTCACGACTGCGACGCGTGCCAACCTGTTGCCTGACACGCCAACGTTGGCAGAGTCGGGTGCGACTGGTATGGACGGCAGTATCTGGGTGGGGATATTTGTGCCGGTCGGCACACCGATGCCGATCGTGCAAAAGTTAAATGCTGAATTTAACCGCGCGCTACAGCAATCCGACGTGAAAGAAAAAATCGTGTCTGTCGGTGTGGATGTGGTGGGTGGCTCAGTCGAAACCTATACAGAATTTGTCAAAACCGATTTCGCGCGCTGGGGAAAAATCGTTAAAGACTCTGGCATTAAGTTGCAATAGAGGTACCTTTGCTTGATCGCCAAAAGCGCTCTTGATCCAGACCAAAAAAATTAAGACTAAAAATAATCATTCATCAAAACTCAACACTCTAGTCAAAGGCATCACCCCGTTATGCAGCTGCAAGGAATCCGTGTCATTGATTTAACCCGTATCGTATCGGGGCCGTTTTGTACGATGTTTTTGGCCGATATGGGAGCCGAGGTCATCAAGATCGAAACGCCAGGCAAAGGCGACCCGGTGCGCAAACAGGGTGAATCACCCAATGGGTTTTCGTATTACTTTGCAACTTTTAACCGTAACAAGCGCTCGTTGGCCATTGATTTGCGCAGCGAAGAGGGCAAAGAGGTGTTGCGTAAGTTGTTGGCAACCGCCGATGTGGTCGTCAATAACTTCAGACCTGGCGTGATGGATGCCATGGGCTTTGGGCGCGAAGCCTTGCGTCAAATCAAACCCGATTTGGTCAGCTGTAATCTGACCGGTTTTGGTTTAGATGGCCCTTATGCCGAGCGGCCGTCGTTTGATTTTATTGCTCAAGCCATGAGTGGCTTCATGAGCGTGAATGGCGATGAAGGCGAGGCTCCAATGCGCGCCGCACCGCCGATCTCGGATTTATTATCAGGCATGTATGCCGCGATGGGAATCATGGCTGCTTTGCTGCGCCGTGAACGTACCGGGCAAGGCGAAGAGGTCACCACCTCGCTGACCGACAGCATGACCAGTGTGATGTCGTTTTTAGCATCAAACTATTTTGCGACCGGTAAGCTGCCCGCGCGTACCGGTAACGACAATGCGCTGGTGTCGCCCTATGGAATGTTTGATGCGGCCGATGGCCAAGTGGCGTTAGCACCCAGCAATGACGGTGTCTATTCAAAACTATTAACTGTGTTGGATTTGGATCATTTACGTGATCGCCCGGAGTTTTCATCTAACAAGATGCGATTTCAAAATCGCAAGCAAATTAACGCTGAGATCAACGTCAAAATCGGTGAAAAGCCGATCGCGCACTGGATCGAAGTCTTGAATCAGGCGGGTGTGCCTTGTGGCCGGGTGCTGAACGTGCAAGAGGCCTTTGATGATCCGCAGACCCAGCATCAGCAGATGCGGATGACGATTCAGCACCCAGACCACGGTCGGCTTGATGTGCTGGGGTTTCCGATCAAGTTTACGGATGATCCCTGCAAGATGTATCGGCCACCGCCTAACCTTGGTGGGGATAATATGGGTGTGTTGACCGAATTGGGGTTGAGTAGAGAAGCTATTGACGCTTTGAAGGCGAAGGGCGTGATTTAATTGGGGGCTGACGAACTTAGCGGCCGACTCGATCACGTCGGGTCGCCTCTTGATAAAGTCGCTAGAATTAAAGGATTGGTGGTGCCCACAGACTTTAGGGTACCAAGACAGCTCTGCTTGAACACAAAGTATTCATTGATTGACTAAAACATAAGAGGCATTTTTATGAGCGCAACAGGTTCACGTTTTGTCACCATTACCGAAGTCGGTACGCGTGATGGTTTTCAGGCTGAAAAAGAGCAGATCAGCGTTGCCGATAAGGTAGCCGTGATCGATGCCTTAATTGACGCAGGCTTACGCAGCGTTGAGGCGACATCGTTTGTATCGCCCCGTGCCTTGCCGCAGTTGGCGGATGCCGCTGATGTGATGGCGCAAGTGCAGCGCAAACCGGGCGTCAAACTCGCTGTGTTGGTGCCCAATGCACGTGGTGCTGAACGCGCCGCAGCCGCCAAGGCCGACGTCATGGTGGGTTTCATTTCAGCCAGCGAAAGCCATTGCAAAACCAATTTGAACAAAACGATCGACGAAGCAATTGCAGATTTTGCACAAGTCGTGCCAATCGCCAATCAATGGGGTATTGGCATGCACGGTGGTTTAGCCACTGCGTTTGGTTGTCCGTTTGAAGGTGATGTGCCGATTAGTAACATCTTGAAGATCGTGGGCGCCTATCATGCCCACGGTATTCGTCGGATTGGGTTTGGCGACACCACAGGGATGGCCACACCGCCAGTGGTCACACGCACGGTTGAGGCGGTACGCAACAAATTTCCAGACGTGCAAATCGCGCTGCACTTTCATAACACCCGCGGCGTGGGCTTGGCCAACGTGATGAATGGTTTGCAACTTGGTGTGCTTGAGTACGAATCATCCATCGCGGGCTTGGGCGGTTGCCCCTTTGCGCCAGGCGCCACAGGCAATATTTGCACCGAAGACTTGGTATACCTGTTGCAAGAGTGCGGCTACGACACCGGCATCGATCTCGACAAACTGATTTTGGTCGCAAAAGAAGTCGAGAAGATTGTCGGGCGTCAGTTGCCTGGTCAAATGATGAAGGCAGGCCCCAGGCTTAAGCTGATGTCGATGGCTTCAGTGCGTACTGCAGTGGGTTGATGGTGGTGATGCGACTAAGCTCGCACACCCAGTTTAACTAAGAGAAACGCCCTACGATGTGGGGCGTTTTTTTTGAATCTAGCGGTAAGCGAAATGCGCGATCGAGTTCTTACAATATGCGAATGATCTGTTCGTCTGTAAATCGTGCTTTCTTCATCACTGCTCCTTGCTGTCAAGGAGCAATTGTCTCTAATTTCGCTTGGTCTGAAAATCTCAGGGCAGGTCAATCTAGCATCCGCTTTTAATCTGAGTCCATGGTAACCAATTTATACAATTGTAATTTCGATTTCCTGTCGTCGACAAAATGCGAGCGCGCGTGGACAAATATGCCCATCAAAGTCAAAACTCTCTTTCCATCATTCGACTAAAATTCAGTTTCAAGACATTGCAAAGGAATCTCCATGAGCGGTGACGCATCGTAGTTAAGATAATTTGGTTTGAATGTACTGGCCGCCCTACGACGTAGGGCGGTTCTTTTTGAGGGGTTGATTTTGTGGCGATGGATTGGAAATCTTGCGGCGGTGCTGACACTGACTGGAATTAGTCTTTCTCATTTGCTAGAAGATCCGCTTAAATCTTGGCTGGCTTTAATCGTTTTTACAGCCGTAGGTGGCTATATCGCTTGGCTAGCATATCGAACTGCTGACAAATTGTTACGGTTACATTGTCAGATT
>Ga0114968_10000307_pt1 | contig 36451 bp, 56 predicted proteins | sample M_130807_EF_Meta_FD_87020 | JGI IMG/M metagenome (GOLD analysis project Ga0114968, IMG submission 87020) | Freshwater microbial communities from Lake Montjoie, Canada to study carbon cycling - M_130807_EF_MetaG | ecosystem: Environmental > Aquatic > Freshwater > Lake | place: Lake Montjoie... | reverse complement strand
GCCGGCCCCGGCTACTTCTGCGGCACCTGCTCCAAGCTCCAGTACCTTGGAGACAAGGACGGCTTCTGCATGGGCCTCAAGGTGCCCGTGAAGACCTACGGCTGCTGCAACTACTGGAAGCTCGCTCCCGACAGCATGGTACGTGGGGCGGACGGTCGGAAGCTGCGAGTGATTCGCTGAACCACAGCATGAGGCGCAACTCAAGGTCTGGCGGAGCAGCGGTGTTCCTCGTCAACGACAAGGACGAAGTCTTGCTGCTCAAGCGTGGGATGACAGCCCCATGGATGCCAGGCAAGTGGAACCTGCCAGGCGGCACCGTGGATCCCGGCGAGACTCCCATCGAAGCCGCAGTCCGAGAGGCGCAAGAGGAGGCGTCGGTCACGCCGCTGGACCTTCTGCCAATCTCTGTGACTCACCACGACTGGGGCAGCCTGCACCTCTACGTCAGTCGCCGGTGGGTTGGCGATCTGAAGATGACCTGGGAAAGCAGCGACATGCGCTGGGTTCCCATTGGCCAAGCGGTCAGATACGACCTCGTCCCCGGGATTGCAGAGCCAATGGCCGCGCTCGCCATGGCCCTTCGCTGATCATCCCAAGTACCCGCACGCGAAGCACCAGCCTGCCGCCCCCGCAGCAAGGTGCCACCAGCCGTGCCACCAGTCGTACAGGTCGTGACGGGTCTTGGCCAGGTGGTAGAACCGCAAGGAGATCACCACCATGGCCAGCGCCACGGCCGTCCACGCAAAACTGTGCGTCTCGAAGGCCATCCACGCGTTGGAGCCAATGACTCCGTAGGCGAAAAAGTGGTCCACGCGGCGCCACTGCTGCTCTTCGCTCGCGTGATAGGCGAACGTGAACATCATGCTCGCGCAATAGACCAATGCCAGCAGGCTGGCGTGGACCGTCAGCAGCCAGGTGGTCGGCAACATCGCAAGCGTGGACCAGATTGGAAATCGCATCGATCTCCGGGGGCTGGACTCGAACCAACGACCAAGCGGTTAACAGCCGCTCGCTCTACCAACTGAGCTACCCCGGAACGCTTGCGAATATATGGGGTTCCAGCGCGGTGTCCAGAGGATACTGACTCATCTCATCCCGTAAAGGACACGGGGCATCGGTGTCCTTTACATGTCCGATGCCGGTGTCCTTGACGGGATCGGCGAAGCCTACGAAGCGGCGCGGCGCTCCCTGATTTCAACGTACCTCACGCATCTCATGCACAGCCGCGCTTCGCGCAGGTTGGCCTCGATGCGAGAACCATCGTTCCTGCGCTCGCCGCAGAGAGAGAAGACAGACAGCATCGGGCCGTACGGCGAGGAAGTCCAGTCGTCGAAGGCGTGTGCGGTGCCCCATCTTGGGCGCGTCAGCAGCCACGCGACATGGCGTACGGATACCTGTTCCATGCCCGCGCCAAACCCTCACATGCCTACGCGCGCCGTGGCCAGGCACGGGTACGACGCAGAGGAGCCAGCGATCTCGCTCATCGTGGTCGACACCAGTTCGACCAGGGTTTTTCTAGGGGGAAAGATGCCGGCCCTCCGCATCTCGAATCCGTTCGCGTCTCCAACCCATGACTGCACGTCGTCTACGGCGTCCTCAAGCCATGCGGTGAGTGTGGACCGGATTGATGAGCCCTGATCGGCGGCTCCGAAGCTGTCGAGAAAGAGGCCCGAAGGTGCGCGCCACGCAACATGAACCGGATAGCTGTCGCCCTCCCAATCCTCGATCCAGACGTCGGCCTTGCTGCCGCTGCCGACCCATAGGCCGACGCCTTCCGCGAAGCTCCAGCAGAAGCCCGACTGAAAGTCTCTGCCGAACGTCGGTCCGCCACGACCGCGCGTTCTCTGCCCAGCGACAATCGGACCAAGCGTTCTGGCCGTCTCGACAAGGGCATCCGACAGCTTCCTCACGCAGTCGTCCATCACACCGACCTCCGAATCCTGTCACCGCATGTAAGGAGCTTCTTCCTTGAACCAGGGGTGCGCGATTGGAGGGGATTCCATCTCGATGCCCTTCTTGTACCAAGCCTGCTCGCACTTGGACAGCGCGTCCTCGGCCTCTTCTTCGAGCTTGAGTCCTCGGATCATGCTGCTGTCATAGACCCGCGGCTCTGACAGATTCCAGATGTAGTAGACGGTGTCTTTGGGGTCCGGCTGCTCCCATCCGGTGCCGCGAGGGATGGTCCTAACCTCGTGCCCAAAGCGGAGGGCGTTCTCGCAATCGTGGGCCCAGCCCCCGATGTCCCAGCGAATGCGCTGGGCCTCCTCTTCGTAGCCCATCTGCTCTGCCGCCTTGCTCTCGGTGCAGACCCAGTCCGCATCGAGCGTGGCGACCAGAATGCCGATCTGAGACTCGTCGACCTCCGCCATCTTGCTCGGCGAAGTGCCTATGAAATCAGGATTGTAGACGGTCTTCTCCCAGAAGGCGTAAGGGAGCCAGTGCCTTTTGTAGAACTCGAACCCGATCTCGGCGGTGGAGCGCGGGTTGAACTGGTCTGGCTGGCGCAAGATCTTCTTGAGCGCCTCGGCCTTGGACCATCCCGACACGGCATACGGGACGCCGCCATACATCGCGTCGGTCTTCACATCCTCAAAAGAGGCCGGATCTGATGCGATTTCAGCTACCGCAAGGTCGACGTCCACCTTCTCCCCGGCGGACCATGCGGTGCTGGAGAAGGGGAAGAGGCCGCGGTCGCGGTTGACGATGTCGATCTCACTCAGCTTCATGTCAGCAAGTGTGAGCCGCGTCGCCTCTGGGGCGACCTTGCTTGCCGAGATGACCAGATCGCCGAGGAGCATCTGCCCCTTTGCGATCTTGGCTAGCGCAGCGAGGCCCACGCAGATAGCGCGAGCCACCCTGATGTCCGTTGTGAAGCTGATAGCCTCATCAGGGCCGCCGCCCGTGGCCTGAACTCGCTCTGATAGGTCTCGACGAGACTTCAGCCCCTCAGACAGCACGGCGTCAAGCGCCAATGTGGTGTGGTAGACCTTCGTGCCGCGATTCCATCGGAATCCACGGTCGTTCCTGCGTAGGGGTCGCACATGATGGTGCTACCACAGACGCGGCACGACGTCACCCTAGCGCCGCGACGTTCGCCGTGGCCTGCGGCTCGATCGCTTGGGGCTTCGCGACGTGCGCTTGCGGTTCGGCGTGATCTTCCACGACGTCGCCAACCCCGGCAGCACTTTGGACCCCGAAGACAGCTTCATGCCCATCGACCTCGGCAAATCGGTGTAGACGTTCCGAGGCGATCCCATGCTCTGCTTGTCCGCATAGTCGAGCATCTCGACCGAGTAGCCCTTCTCAGCGGCAAGCTCGAAGAGCAGGCCAAGTGCATCCTCGTAGAACCGCTCCGCATAGGGCACCAAGAGCGCGACAGCATCATCTGTCTCCTCGGGAGACATGCCATAGGCCGCAAGCCGATCGCGAAAGCCGGCGTCCATCAAGCCTTTTCTAACCCCACCGACGTCGCTCTGGACTTCTTCGATTAGCCAAGCCCGCTGCTCGTCGTCCACGCAGTAGCGCACCCATCCGATCGTGAAGAACGGCTTGCGCTCGACGGGGTGTCCGCTGCGCCGGCTGACCTCCCGTAGAGCATTGAGCACCTTCTGCTGCTTCGGCGTGTATCGCTCATCGATGGCGACATTCAGAAGCAGGACCTCGTTGTCACCGGGGCACATCCGCTGGGAGGCGCTCCTGTACTTTTGCCCCGTGACTGCCCATTGAAAGGGCGTCTGCGCCTTGCCGCGCAGCTCCTGTACGAGCGCATCCGAGAAGTCCCTGCCTCCGGTCATTGCCTTCAAGGACTCGAACTCAGCGGGATAGGACTTCTTGAACTCGCGCGCCGAGCGCGGCGTTTCTGGCTTTTGGAACTTCAAAAGTGGGGCAGCCTTGCGGCCTAGACTGCGGGACTCGCGGGAAGCTACCTGTGCCAAAGGTGGCTCAAAACCTTCTGGCCAGGCTGTACTGTCGTCCCATGTCGCATCTTGAAGGTTGGCCTCGCTCAGGTCAGCGGCACTCAGGATGGCGCTGCTCAGATTGGCCCCGTGCAAGTCGGCCCCGCTCAAGTTGGCCTCGCGCAGGTAAGCCTTTAATAGGTTGGCTTTTCTCAAGTTGGCCCCGGTCAGGTCGGCCCCGCGCAGTTTGGCCCCGCTCAAGTCGGCCCCGCGCAGTTTGGCCTCGCGCAGAATGGCCCCGGTCAGGTCGGCCACGCTCAGGTCGGCATAACGCAGGTCGGCATAACGCAGGTCGGCATAACGCAGGATGGCCTCGCGCAGGATGGCCTCGCGCAGAATGGCCTCGATCAGGTTGGCCTCGGAAAGGTTGGCCTGCCCCAGGTCGGCCCCGATCAGGTTGGCCCCGATCAGGTTGGCCCCGTGCAGGTAGGCCCCGCTCAAGTTGGCCTCGGAAAGGTTGGCCTGCCCCAGGTCGGCACCGCTCAGGTTGGCCCCGCGCAGGTCGGCATAACGCAGGTCGGCATAACGCAGGATGGCCCCGATCAGGTTGGCCTCGCTCAAGTCGGCCCCGCTCAAGCTCTCGCCCCGGCAACCTTGGCCTCGACCTCTTTTCTTGTCATCGTCATGGTGCCCTCATGGTATGCCGGTCCGTTGCGGACAGGTAGTCAGCGTCCCCGGATCTGCTCCATCAGCTTCCGATCGACCTCCGCGCTCAGCTCTGGATCGTCTGTCATCCTGCGGGTCAGATCCTTCATGGGGATGCTCTCTCCAGCGTCGGTGACATAGAACTCCGAGCTTTTCTTGCCCTGGGACAAGTTCGTGGATAGCGACTTCGACGGAGGCGGCATCCTGGCGGACCGTTCGGCCTGGTCCTCGACGTAATCGGCAGCTTTCCGCAGCCTGTCGGGGTCGTTCTGTCCCCAGGTTACCGTGAATCCGCATCGACGGCAGAGCATCGCGCGGAAATACCCGGTGCCAGGGTCGCGATCCATCTGAGGGCGACGCTCAACCGTGGTGGCATCGAACTCAACTGAGCACACGGCGCACTTGTTGTCCTGCGATTCGAGCGCCTCTTCTAGCATTTTCCGGTTGAAACCCGGGATTTGCCTGGCCCTCCACTCGTAAGCTCGCTCCCGGTACCATCCCCTCAGGCAGTTGGGGCATCTGCCGCTGGTCAAGGACTTGGAGCCCCACTCCAATCCGCACGTTCCCTTGCACCGGGCAACCGACCCCGATGCCCTTTCGCTTCCCGTCGGCGGGATGTGAGGTGTCTCTGGCACCCTTGGACGGCCAACGGGGCTCCTGTTCGACTTTTTACTGCTCTGGTCGGACACTTGGACCTCTACCTGCTATAACCTAGTTCTATCGGTGATGGTAATGAACCTTATTGACAATGATACAAATGAGACAACTCACAGTACCTGAGATGCGCCTGGGCGCTCGTGTGTAATGGTGCTCGACATGGATTCAACCGACGCGACAAACATCGAAGCCCTCGTTCGCCTGGCCCTTCGGACAGGTGACTACTCCGTCGTCCGTGGCGCCTTCGACCGCATGGAGCACGAGCCGGAACAGCGCGTCAGTCTACAGCAAGCCATGGCCGCCGCCCAGAAAGAGTTGGACGAGGCCCACCGGATGCTGGACGAGCTGAAGCGCGAGGTCGCCATGCTGGCCGAAGACCTCAAGGATACTAGGGCGCAGCGGGACGCTCTTCGTGAGTGGATCGACCGCGACATCAAGTCGAACTGAACGGACAGATGGGGGACAACATGAAGAAGTGGTTCTTGGCTGCAACGGCGCTGGTCTCGGGATGCGGCTTCATGCGGGACGCCGCAAGCGGGCCTCACATGGAGGCGTACACGTACACGTTCTGCCGTGAGCAGACGGAGAACGATCGCGAGCTGGTTCTCAATCGGCTGCTGGAAATCGGATGGGTCTACGCGGGGCCCCTCAACAACGACGGGCTCAACTGCACGACCGTGCTGTTCACGAGGCCCGCAAGGAGCGACCGGTGAACGAGGACGAGTTCTACAAGCGGCTTGCTCAGACGATGGGCGAGCGAGACCAGGCCATGCGCGACTACTTGGAGGCGTGCCAGGCACGGGACGAAGCGCGACGGGCGCTCTCCGAAGTCGCAGGGGCCGTCGGCGGCGTGCTCAGCGGTGATGACCTCGTCTCCGAGGTGCAGCAGCTCGTCAAAGATCGCGCCTTCCTCAAGAACCACTACTCGATGGAGGCGGCAGCGATGCTGCGTGCGGAGCTTGCGTCGGCGCGGGCCGAGGTCGAACGGCTGCGGGATGCCCTCCGTAAGCTGCTCCTGTCTCGTGATGCCGCATGGACCGGGGGCCACGACTGGCAGGAATCAGTAGACGGCGCAATCACGGCCCTTGGTGTGGAGGTGGGTGAATGAGCGTTCTTGATGGCCCCAGAGAGGGGAGGTCGGTGTTTGAGATGAAGGTCGTAGAAGAGCTTGATGAGCTTCGCTACAAGCTCGCAGGCGAGGCGGCGCACATCAAGTCGCTTGAAGGCTTGCTCGTGGACGCAGCGCGCGAGCGCGACGAAGCGCGGCGTGACCTCGGTGAGATCCTCGCTGTCATTCATAGGGACGGAGGCCACCACACGGGCGAGCATGGCATCTCAAGGTCCGTGGCTGACGCGCATGCAACTTGGGCTGCCGTCATGCGACAGCTCGACGAAGTCGCAAGCCGTGCGCGCCGGGCGTGCCAGGTACTTGTAGCGGAGATTGGAGCGGACGGCCCTGCCGACGTGGATGCCGCCGCTGAACGAGCCGCCTCCGAAATCCGTGACCTTCGGGATCAGGTCGACGACCTCCGCACAGCGCAGGAAGAGTCCGAGCACCAGATGCACCTCCGCATCAGAAGCGGCTACGACAAGACCATCGCGGACTCGTGGCGAGCAAAGGTGGCGGAGGTGGAGGCGAAGCGCGACGAACTCAAGGCCCGCCTCGCGCACGCCGAGGCCGACGCGGAGCAGGCGATCCACAACGAGGCTTTCAACGAGCGCCAGAGGATCGTCGCATGGATTAGGTCGAAACACCTCGTGCTTTCATCCCTCGCCATCGCCAACTGCATCGAACAGGGGGAGCACGAAGGATGAGCACAGCCGACGATCTACGCGACCTGCGCGACGCGCTCGACTCCATCGCCCACGGCGCACTGCCCCGGTGGTTCAAGCCAACCACTAAGACCGGAGAGGAGGCCCAGCTTGCCACTCGCGAGGTCTACCAGAAGTACATCCGAGCCTTGCAACACGAAAGCTCTGCGGAGCACGCCGTCGCGCAGGCCCGCGTGCAGGTGGACGACTACCGATCACTTGCCGAGGTGTTGACGGCGCGGTGCGAGGCTGCGGAGGCCGAGATCGAGCGGGTGCGCGCCGAGTGGCAGCGAGATCTTGACGAGTGCAACACGATTATCGACCGCCTCAAGGCGAGGCTGGGGGACAAGTGAGCACGGACGAGCGACGTGTGCGCCGAGCGCGACCCGCGAAGCGCCAGTACCTCGGCCAGCACAAGTGCGTGGCGTGCCCGACGATAGTGCGCGTCTACGACTGGCTGCCGTCGATGCTGCTCTGCGCGAAGTGCGCTCGTCAGGAAGCGCGCAACGACAGGCGTCGGTCGGACAACGCGGAGGAGATGACGAATGATCGATGACAATGAACTTTTAGAGGCGGCAGCAGAGCTTGTAGTCACCCTCCGTTCGTGGGGCCTACACCACGACGGTCTGCTGCTCCTGAGAGACGCAGACACCGGAAAGCCTGTAGGCGGATGGGCCGGTGAGCGCCTGGAAGCCGAGGTGCTCCGGTTGCGCGCAAAAGCCTCGCAGGGAGAAGACGAATGAGTGAAGTGAACGCTGCGGACTGCGGAGCCCGCGTCTTTCTGTGCAGAGAGTGTGTGCGCTGCCTGTCGTTCCGACTGGAGCAGGTCGAATCAGAAGCAGGAAAGATCGCGGACGATCTTATGGGTGAAGTGGAGCGTCTTCAGATTGAGGCCGACTCTGCTCGCGCCGTCTGCGAAATGGCCGTAGAGGGCGCCGCTCAGAGGGAGGGTGACGCAGAGGTGCGCGGAGCCCGATGGGGGCTTCAGGTGGCCCTCGACTCCAGCAAATGGCCGGTGTCCAAGTGGACGCCGGAAGAAGTCTGCCGAGACGCAAGAAAGCGAGGAGAGGGATGACCATTGTCCCAAAGCCACCCGGGCCATCATGGCGAGAAGTTGCAAGCTGGTTGGACGACATGATCGAGAAGGACAGCAAGCGGCTGAGGCATGCCCTCAGCGTCGCGATCGGCAGCGCAGACGCCAAGCAGCTTGCGGGGGCGACTCCAAAGCAGCTATCTCACTACAGAGCCACAATCACCAAGCTGCGGCGTCAGTCTGAACGGCACGTCGCGCTGCGTGAGGCATGGGATGAAAGCAAGCCGAGGCTAAGGGCCTCGTTTGTGGAACCGGAGGCTTCTGGGGATGAGTGAGCAGTTGAAAGCGGAACGTGACGACGCCCGTCGAGAGAGAGACCAGCTCCTCGCAAGGCTCGTGGCCGTCATGCCATGGGTTGGGAAGTGCCCGTTTGAGCCGGAGATGATTGCGGAGATGCTGTCGGTCAAGGAGCTGGCAGAGGATTCCATCTTCGAGGTCGGCCAAGACAGGAAGCGAAGGGGGCGTCGATGACAAGAGCGGTTGTCAGGCGGCGGCCCACCGAGACGCGCCCAAGCCACGTTCACTGCGCTGCGCTGTCCGCGGCTTCTGGCAATCCGCCATCCGCTCCTGTCCAAAAGACGTGGTGTGGCAGGACTCCCAAGGGCGAGTGGGTGTTTTCAGACGCCAACCATGCCCTGTCGATGGCCAGGGAGAACGGCAGGCTGATGCTTTGCACAGACTGCTCGAAGGCCATCAAGGAAACGCTGAAGGCGGTATCGTATGGAGCGAAGCGGTCGGCCTACGGCACGGCGCCGAAGAAGGGGAGCGATGAGTGATGACCGACGTTAAGTTTGTGGTTGACGAAGCGGCCGACCCCGAAGACGGGATCAAAGATCGCGTGCTCAAGCTTCTCCGGGACCGAGAGGACGCCATCGCGCATGCGATCCAATCTTCCCAGGCGCTGTGGGAAACGACACGGCTGCTTCACCAGGCCAGGGCCGACCGTGACGCAGCGGTGTGGGAGGCGGAAGCTCTGCGCGTCGAGATGCAAAAGCTGCTTGGCGATGAGGCTTCCAGGTGAGTACCCCGCACAAGGTTTGGGAGGGTGCGTGCGAGCAGGCCAGGCGAATGGTGCTGGACGAGGCCAACTTTGAGCGGCAGGGAGACGCTGGGCTGGAAGCTGCCGAGCACCTTGGGATCATCGCCAGGCTCTTGAAGGGCATCGCGTGCAAGAGGTGCGGGGGCGCTGGAAGCACCTCGTACGGCGGCTCGTCTGGTTCCAGCGGCGGGGCCGGCGGGATGACGATGACGGCTGACGTTTGCGACCTGTGCTGGGGAACGGGCCGCAGCGACAGGAAGGGCGTCAACATGAAGTGGATGCGCGAGTCTGAGCGCAAGCTGTCTGACTGGCGCAAGGCTGGGCAGGACATCTGCGACGCGTTCGACTCATCAAAGCCCCCTGCGACGCCGTCTTTGGTGAGGTCCATCGTGATGGCGGCAAAGGCTGATGCAGAGCAGACCAAAGCTCGCCTGACAGAATGCGAGGCTTCCAAGGCCCCGTCTAGCCAATCGCCTCTTGCCGGGTGCGACTGCGGCGTCTGCGCCATCGCTAGGAGGGCCAACGCTTGAACGGGTATGTCGACCAAGCGCGCCTGGAGGGGGACAAAAGGCGTCAGTCCGAGTCACCAAGCCGCGCGGACGGGGTAGTGTGTGACCGCTGCGGAGGTCGCAGCGAAGAGGTGTGGCTCCACATCAGCGGGGGCGGGATCTGTCAGTCATGCACCAGGGAGCCTGGGAGGGACGTCGATGACGGGCGATGATGAGAATGAAATCCGGTTGGCAATCGAAAACCACGTGCCCGTCACCCAGTCCGACGTGAAGCTGCTTCTCTCGTCGCTGGAGTCGGCCAGGTCATGGGCGAAGCGATGGAAGAGCTACGCCCAGTCCCGCTCGGTTGTCGACAGGGCGCTCGAAGCCTTCAACGACGGAACCATCGAGGACAACTGGACCCTCTCCGAGAAGCTCAAGGACATGAGCGAGCTGCTCGCCGCGTCCGAGCAGGCGAGTGAAGTGCGGGGCGCGAAGTGGGCTCTTGAGGCTGTCGCTGGTAAGCTTGGAAGCATCACGCGGGCGGGGCAGTGCATCGATGATGCGCTGAGCTTGGACGCGGAGGAAACGTGCAACGCGGCGCGCTTCAGGGCCGCCGACATCTGAAGCCTTCTTGGCGTTGGCCAAGCAGCTTGTCAAAAGGGGTGGGTATGAAGTTCAGGCTCGTGCCGGTTGCCTTCGTGTTTGCCGGAAGCTGCTTGCTGACAGACCTCGCCATCGACCGGACGATGAGCGTCGCCGCCACGCAGCACAGGTGCCCTCGTGAGCAGGTTCGGTTCGAGGCCGAGGGCGGCGACTGGACCTACTGGATCAACGTGTGCGGCAGGCGCCGTCTCTACGACACGAGGGACGGCCGGTATCAGGACATCACCAACAGCGTGGAGTGACTGGTGCGAGTTCGCCTGTACCGAAACCTCTCCCCTGGATTCAGGGGACGTCGGATGTGGTCGATCATGGCATTTGACCGGAGCAGCCCTTTCACCTACGGCAAGGTGATGGCGGTTTGTCCGGCCGCGGTCATCTTGGACGTCAAGTTTGTCGTGCAGCCTTCGGGCGCGGCCCGCGCCAAGAGGGAATCGGTCAAGAACGTCCACGCTTTCGCAGAGGGAGAGCTGGCCATGCACTCCGATGACCAGCTCGACGTGCTCAAGTGGACCTCCGGCGACGAGATCGCCGTCACCTACGATCACATGTCAGACGCCGGGTTCGTGTCTCGTTCGGAGCCGTGGCGTCAGATTGAATCCGCCGCCGTCGTCGTGACCTCGGCGACAGGGCTGTGGGTTCGAGACGCTGTTTACAGGCCGTAAACAAGTCCAGAGTAGTTACATTTTGTGCGAATGCTGGGACTAGCCAAGCCGTCTTCGATGGCTAATGGTTACGTCTCGTTCCGCTTTTTTCTCTAAGCCAGGGGGCTGATATGATGCTGAGTCAGGTGATCCGAAGCCAGGAAGCTTTCAAGAAGTCCATCGATGATGCCGCTGCCGCCCTCGCGGCCAAGAAGAAGAAGGCGGCCGAGGCTCGCAAGAGTTCCCAGAAGCACGAGCCCCCCGAGGAGGGCAAGACCAAGACGGTGGGCATCGAGCTTACGGCAGAGGTGTACAGGCGCCTCAGGGCCTTGCAGACGCGCAGGAAGGTGCCGAGCCTGAAGGCGACGTGCCTCATGGCAATCGACGACGGGCTGCGGAGGGCGGGGCTGTGAGCGAGCAGGGAGAACCCCGCCACAAGGGCCCCGTGGTCGACATGCTGGCCGACGAAAACGAGGAGGCGCTCTTCGCCGATGGGCTTGATGCTGCGCTTGTCGGCGTTGCAAGGAGATGTGGACAGCCGACGCTGGCCGTGTACGACTACGAGAAGTGCGTCAAGATCTTCATGGATCAGGGCATGGAGCACGAAGAGGCCATCGAGTGGATGGAGTTCAACGTGGTGGGCGCGTGGATGGGTGAGCACACGCCGATCTGGCTGTGCCGCCCAGACGAAGAATGACGGAGGTGTCCCGATGAAGAACACAGGCCAGTTCCGCTACGTTCACTCTTGCCCAGAGTCGACGTACGAAGACATTCAAGCCCTGATGGAATCGGAGCAGGACGTGTCTCTCCAGACGTTCCGAAAGGCTATCGGCCCAGCACAGTGGCGCGAGATCAAACAGGCACTTGGCTACGACCGGAGCTTTCCGATCTCAAAGGACTGGCACGTCAGGTACTACAAGGGCGTCTACCGGCACGTGCCTGCGTACTTCGTTCGCCACTCTCGCATCGAGCACATCTTCACACTTGGCGGAAAAGTCGGTCCGTCTCACTCGGAAGAGTAACGGACGTGGCGGAATGTGTAAAACCAATGGGATCGGCAGGGGTGCGGATCGCGTTCTGCGGGGCCTCCGGCACGGGCAAGAGCACCGTGGCGGTTCCCCTGGCTCAGGCGCTGGGAGTCGACTTTTGTGACGTAGGCTCACGGACCGTCTGCAAGCTCCTGGGGTTCAGCTCGCCGTACGACGTCGACTCTGCCGGCATGAGGCCGGTGTTCCAGAGGCTCTTGCTCTCCAAGAAGCGCGAGTGGGAGATGGCCAGGGCATCGTTCGTCACGGACCGGACTCATCTCGACAACATGGTCTACTCGGCCATGGAGATGCCGGAGATTGTGACCGACCAGTACCTGGAAGAAACGACAGAGGCATGCTCGATTTACACGCATGTGTTCTTCTGCCCGATCGGGTCCTTCCACGATACCGCGGGAGACCCTGACAGGCTGCCCGACCGTGATTATCACAAGAGGTACGAAGACCGACTGGTCGAAGCCTGCCGCCGCCTAGAAGGTCACGTCCCGGTGTATCTGCTGATGCCGGGTACGCCAGCGGAGCGCCTTGCCGAGGTCATGAGCCGGATCGGAGCCGAATGAACAGAGACATCCAGGCGATCCTCGATGCAGCGAAGAAGGCCGGCTGGTCTGTCACCAAGACCAACGGCGGGCACTGGCAGCTAAGATCGCCAGACAAGAGAGTTCCGCTGATCGTGGCGCCCAACAGTCCCAGCGATTGGAGGGGCCTGAAAAACCTAAAATCACTCCTAAGAAAGAACGGCGTCTTTGTGTAAAAGATTGCCACGTTTCAGGAGTCTTGGTCAGTAAGGCTTGCCATTTCTGATCGTGGAGCTACGTTGCTCGGCACGCGGATAACCCTCCGCAAATAGCCAAGGACGAAGCGATGGATCAGCACGAAGTGGTCGCGGCAACCGAGTCTGCCGCCAAGAAGAAGCGCTCTCAGAAGCGCAAGCCGATCTGGGTTGCCATCCCGGCAAGCTACGAGACGGTGAAGGTTGTCGACGGTCCCGAGTTCAAGCGGGCGTCGTCGTACTCGATTCACAAGTGCTACTCGAAGAAGGAAGTGGGCACTGTGCTCTCGAAGGCGGGCATTGACGCCAGCGGAAGCGGAGACGTCATCGTCCTTCGCGCCGAGCCGCTTCCTTTGAAGCTGTCGGCACAGGTCACGATCAAGTTCTGAAGGGGAGAAGATGCCTGAATCCACCGAACGCGCGAAGTCGAAGGGCGGTCGCACGTACGCGGACCCGTCCAATCTGTACATCGTCGGCCTGGATGGCGACGAGGGCCCCGATCACCCGCTCTACGACGAGCGGGCTCGGATGGATGTTTCAGACGAGGCGGTCCAGAACGTCCTTGCGTACGGAATCCTCGAAGACGTTGGAGTGCGGTTGTTCACCGTCGGAAAGGGCAGTCGCACCGAGGTCGTGTACGGTCGCCAGCGCGTGAAGTGGGCGCGGGCAGCCAACAAGATGCTGGACGAGTCTGGGAGCGACCAGCCGCGCATCAAGGTGCCCTACAGCGTCGTCAAGATGGACCCGAAGATGCTGGTTGGCGTCATTGAAGCGGAAAACAACGTCCGCACGCAGGACGACGCGCTCACGCGCTCCGAGAAGGCCAAGCGGATGGTGTCGCGCGGCCACACCGAGCGTGAGGTCGCGGTTGCGTTCGGAGTCACGACAGAGGCCGTCAGGCAGTGGTTGAAGCTCACCGAGCTTTCGGCTGACATGCAGAAGGCTGTCAAGGATGGAGTGTTGACGCCCAGCGCGGCCATCGCCTTCTCCGACCTGTCACACGAAGACCAGGACGCGCGCCTGGCCCAGGCCCGTGAGCTTGGCGTCACCATCTCCACGAGCGAGGCCAGGCGCCAGCGTTCCGAGCGGACGAGCGGCAAGAGCAACGGGGAGGCGCGTGGAGCGCCCATCGGGCGCAACATGCTCAAGAAGCTGGCGGACCATGACAAGTTCACCGAGCTTCCGCCCGAGTCTCAGGCTGTGGTCCGTTGGATCTTGGGGGAGCGAACCTCCTACAAGCGAGTCGCAGGACTCGCCAAGATTTTGCGCGACCTCGGTGCCATCCAGTGATGTAGACCCGCCGAAAGGCGACCTGTGCCCCGGCAGGCAATCCGGGGCTTCCCTACAACATGGCACCGTCGAGACCGGGTGAATGACAGCGAAGAGCAACAAGAAGAAGCCAGCGGCACCGTCGTTGAACACGGAGCAGAAGCTAGTCGCCGACCACGCCTACGGGCCCCTATTTGTCTCTGCCCTGGCAGGCACGGGCAAGACGAGCGCGCTGGTCGAGCGGGTCGCCACGCTGGTCAACAAGCACGGCATCCGGCCAGAACGCATCCTGGTGCTATCCTTCTCTCAGGCGGCGGCAAAAGAGGTCGGAAAGCGGCTCAACGAGCGGCTGCCTCACGTGGACACGGACAGGCTGTTCAGGACGTTCCACAGCCTCGCCCTTGAGATCCACAGAAGCTCCGGCGACCCCGACGTCCTGCTTGACAGCTCGGGCGCGTTCACCAGGCAGGCGTTCTTCGGAGTGGCACGTCAGATCGACGGCAACGTCGACTGGGACACCTTCAAGTCGTTCGCCTCAGCCGTCAAGAACGACTTCATCGGAACCCACCCGCTGCTCGCAGCCCTGGGCAAGAAGGACGACAGGCTGGCCGAGATGGCCGCCTCGGTGGTCGGCTCGGGCAACAGCACGGGCGCCCTGCTGGACGCCTACAAGCTGTACGAGAAATACCGCAAGTCGGGCATGGAGCTGGCGCTTCCGGGGCAGCCTCCAAAGATGGTCAAGTGGGTCAACTTCGACGAGCTGCTCTACGACGTCTGCTGGCTCCTGTCCGATTCGACCATCAGAGGACGCTGGAAGGGCGTCTGGGACTTCGTGATGCAGGATGAGGCTCAGGACGTCTGCGAGTCGCAGAACGTCCTGGCCGAGTACCTGTGCGAGACGCACCGGAACTACATGGCGGTCGGAGACCCGTACCAGACCATCTTTGGCTTCCGAGGCGCGTCACCTGACCGGCTGCTCAACTTCAAGAAGCGCTGGGACAACGCCAAGGTCATCCCGCTGGAGCAGAACTACCGCTCCGGCAAGAACATCTTGGACGTAGCCAACCTGGTTCTGGAGCGGTGCCAGGAGGGCCACGAGCGGCAAACTCGGCTGTCGGCGTGCAGGGGCGAGCCTGGGTACGTGGGCTACCACGAGTTCGGCACGTTCTCCGACCAGGCCAACGCGATCGCCAAGAACATCATCAAGCACGTCGAGGGCGGCGTCCTTCATTTCAGCGACATGGCCATCCTGGTCAGGACGGCCGACCAGGCGGCGCATGTCGACGTCGCTCTCTCCATCCACAACATCCCCATCAAGAGCCCGGAGCCAATCTACTTCGACGCGTTTGAGGTGTCGGCGGCTCTGGCGTGGTACCGGGTGGTCCTTGGGGGAGGGAGCGCAGACGACATCTCGACGGCTCTCCTGAACCCGGCCAGCGGCAAGATTGGCCAGCAGTTCGTCGATCTGATCTTGGCGGACAAGCGCCCTGGAGAGGGATGGCTCGACGTCGTCGCCAGGAATCACGACAAGACCAAGGTGCATGGCGCTGGGGGACGCTGGTACAACGCGATCAAGCGGCTGACCCTCGACGCGCACAAGACCCCGGCCCAGCTCATGAGCAGCATCGGAGGCGGCGGCGGCCCTCTCTCCAAGCTGTTTGAGAAGAAGGGCGCGGAGTCCGACGCGTCGCCGGTCATGAACTGGCGCAGGCTGATGGACTTCCTCTCCGAGTACCGAGATCACGCCGAAGCCATCGCCGTGATCGAGAAGGTCAAGCAGAACCGAGAGAAGTCCAAGCGTCAGACCAACGTGGTGACCGTGAGTACGATCCATGCGGCCAAGGGCCGGGAGTGGCCCATCGTATTTCTTCCCGGCGTCGCCAACGGGCTCTTCCCTCATGCGAACGCAGAGAAGACGGAAGAGCGACGGCTGTTCTATGTCGCCGTCACCCGGGCAAGGGATGAGCTTTGGATCAGCCGAGCCATCGAGGACCTCTACGGGTCCAGCAACCCGAGCGATTTTGTCACCGAGTGCGGCCTGAAGCCCATGGAGCGGTACGAGCTTGGCGTTCAGCGCCGCGACGGATCGCAGGGCCTGCTCATCTAGCCATCATCAGGCCGGACGTGTAAGCCTTGGCCGCTTCCACGGTCAGCATGGGAGGGGCGATCTTGAAGTCTTCGCGCGGGGCGTTGTACCCGATGTCGGAGATTCGGATGAGCCCCTTGGCGTCCCTCATGATGTTGTCGCTGTGCATGTCGGACCAGTCGATGCCGACGGCGGACAGCTCACGAGCGCCCGCTGCGATTGCGTCAAGCAGCCTGAGGGCCTGCTCAATCATCGTGGGGGTGAAGGCCGGCATCGTGTCTCGCACGAGGTTGCGCCACCGGCTCCGCATCACGTGAGACTTGGGCGTCGGAAACTGAAGGTCGTACTGCTCGTCGATGTACAGCTCCCAGAGCGCATCGACGAGGATGGCTTCCTTTTCCGAAAGCGGGTTGAGGATGTCTCGATGCACAACGTACCAAGGCAGCCACGAGTCGGTGCCGCGGGTGTCCTGCATCTCCCACACGCCGTAGATGTGAACCGTGTGCTTGGTGTCTTTGCCGATGAGCAGCGACGACGTGATGACCTCGTACGGGTCCACGGTCAGCTTGATCACGCTCTGCCGGCCGGCGAACTTGACCTGGAAGGCTTGTCCGAAGTTTCCGATGCCCAACCTCTGGGCCTTTGGGCTGTGAATCCCAAGCGCCCTCAAGGCGGCGGAGTTGTTGAGGATCGCGACGCCTACGGGGACTCGTGGCGCTCGGTCCAGCTCATCAAGTTCGGTGTCTTCGGCCTTGCTCATGTAGGTGGCAGCATGGTAGCGGCAATCATGTTGTCGCGGTACGCTGCGACTGACAGGAAGGTGCCGAATGCGGGGGCTTGGTCAGGCTAAATGGATCCCGGGGCAGGTGTCGTTCTCATCGCTCCCGGCTGGCCGAGAGGGCCTTCCCAGCCTTCAGCCTCTGGTTGAGCGAGGGCTGCCGATAGCCCCGTACATCGAGCACGGCAGTTACGAGACCGGAGCGCCCGCCATCATGCGCTACGCGCGCGACCCGTACCGAGGCATCATGGGGCTGGACGCTGCAAGCTCCTCAGGGCATGCTCGTGCCCGGAGCAACAGCATGAACGAAGGTCTCACGATCGGGCAGTCGGTTCGCCGACTAGAAGACCAGAACTACATCATCGCATGCAGCGACTGGCGGCAAAACCCGACCGGCGGAGGCGTGGTCGTCACGGGCATGCGCGAGGCGATGCGCACCGCGAAGCGTAGGATCCAACGGTTGCCCTACGGGGCCGTCTGCCGCGCCTTCCTGCCGTCGTCTGGCCCCGTGTTCGTGCCAGGCACCGAGGTCTTCACGCTCAGCCAGAAGCCGAGCGGAGAGCTTGACGTCCGCTTCAACTACGGCCTGCGCGGCATGGGAGGAGCCCTCACCGAGTTCGCGTGCTCCGAGACCCAGGCGGGGCAGATGCTGTCGGAGAACGTCAACCTGGCGCTCCGGTCGGGCCTTCAGGCGTCGGTCGTCGGGGCGGCGGTTGGCGGACTGATTGGCGGCGCATCGCGGCAACCGGTCATCGGCATCATCGGCGGCGTAATCAGCGGGTACCTGTCGCACATGCTGTGGACCGCCCCGTACCGCCGGTAATCAGCCCCCGAACTCGTAGTCGTACTCTGAGATCAGCCACGCGTCCCTGATGGCGACGGCCGCGGCCATCTCGTCGGTGTAGTACGACCTGTAGTCTCCGCGCCTTGAGACGTTCTTGCGCTCCGTGTTGTTCGCAGCGACGCGAACGGCCTCTGGAACGTAGGGACAGTTGTCGTCCATGAAGCTGATGAGCTGCGCGCCTACGCCGTCTTCAACGCGCCTCATTCGACAGCGCGGCGCCCCGTCCGCGTCCAGGACCATGCCAAAAGAGTGCATGGTGCAGTTGCTCGGACCGAGGAGCGTCGACAGCGAACGCTGGAATACCTCCACGTCATCTCCGGCGTCGAACTTGTTCCTGAAGAAGGAAAAGCAGCTCACGTACCAGTCCCAAGGGTTTCTGACATACGCAAGGACCGGAGCGTTACGGTATTCGCTCGGCACGTCAAGCATGCCGACATGAAGGCCAGCGGCGGGGTCTTCCGGCGTGGGGCGAAGCGAGTCGTAGACGTTCCACTCGGCCGGAATGCCTCCCGACAGAACGTCTCTAACCCACTTGCCCCCGGTCTTCATGACATGGACAAAACCATGTGGTCGCAGCAGATCACCGGCGATTACCAGCGTAAGGGATATCGTTCAGCTCCCTGCCCGGAAGCCCGCCCCACTTTCGCATGTAGTGGAAGCGTCGCTTGTCAGAGCCGGCCTCTACTCTGCTCATCTCGGCAACGTCTGACTTGACCGTCGAGGACGACCGGTGCTCTACCGTGAGGCCCGTTTCGACAATGCGAAGACCAGCAATGCGGACCCTGCGATAGTAGTCACAGTCAGAGGCGTACCACTCGAACGTCTCGTCCCAGAAGCCAACTCGGTCGAGAAGCTCGGGCACGTTGAACGCGCAAAGCACGTCGTAGTTCGTGAAGATGACGCCCCAGTCGGACTTCTCGGCGGCAGCTTGGACAAGCCTGTCCACAACCGACGGGTCGCATTTGCCGTCAGAGTGCATGAACATCAACGTCTTGACGCCGAGCAACGACGCCGCATGAAGCATCGCGTTCTGCACCTCGCTGAACAGCAGACGCTTCGGTGTCTTGACATAACCGACGTGGCCAGGGAGCAGGGCCTTGATCTCGTCTCCAAGCCCGTTCGTCTGATCGACCACGACGGCGCTGACGGAGGAAGGAACGCTATCGACCGCTTCCTTCAGCAGGTCGAGCCTGTTGACTACCGGGATGAAGAGGAGGTGGCCTTGCGCGCCGCGAAGCCCGGAGGCGTCTTCAAAAATGTCGTCAACAGATGCTGGTTTGCGAAACCACCAGCTATTCACCCGCTCCTCGATGCCTCGGGCGGGAACCCGTTGCTGCACAGCCGCAAGCGGTCCTACCCATTCGTCTGGATCAAACTCGGCAGCGGCGGCAATCGCCTCGGCTGCGCTGATTTTGGTCAGGTCTGTCTTGGTTGCGCCGGCCCAGGTGGCAATGTTCGGCAGGTTGGCTTCGAGCAAGTTGACCAAGTCAATGGACCCTTGATCTCCAAAGCGACCCTTCACCTCACGCATGGCTGAGTTGAGTTCCCTGGCGACCCAAGACCTGAGCGCTTCGCTGGGCTGTGCGCCTTCTGTCGGCGGACCGATGTCGTGCCCGGCAATGACACCTCCAGGCTTCACCTTCGGATACCACGCGCGCACGTCTGCGAACACGTTCACGAAGTCGCGCGGAGAGTCAAGGAAGACGAGGTCGAGGCTCCCGTCGGCAAACTTCGCGGCGGCATCGACCGACGGCGCCTCGACGGGCGTAACGATCTCGACCACGCCGCCTCGCCGCATGTTGGAGTCAAAAGTCTCTCGGACCGAGGCTCCGTCCTTGACGACGTTGTCTGCGTGTTCGGGGTAACCCTTCCAGGTGTCAACGGCGTAGAAGTCGATCTTTTTGCCAGAGTTCGCAATCTCGACGGCCATGAACGCCGCAGACCTGCCGAGCCAAGAACCCACCTCTACGAACTTGGAGCCGTCATGAGCCTCTTGAACCGCCTGCTCGTAGATGCCTTGAAAATCAAACAGCCCCTCGATCGACTCGTAAAAATGAGACTTCATGCTCAAGCGCCGCTTGCGTTGAATGGTACTTTGTAGACCTCGACGTGAGGCAAGCCGCCCCACTTCTCCACATAGTAGTTTCGGCACGCCCTGAACTGCTTGTGGTGAGCTTCCTTCTGCTTGGGAGTGTACTTTTTGATCGTGGCGCTGTTGATGTGGTCATAACCACACGGAGCGACCGCCTCGACAGCACCCGCCAGTCTCATCCTGTAGTGGAAGTCGTTGTCCTCGAAATAGGCAGGGTAAAACCGCTCGTCGAAAAACCCGACCTTCTCAAACAGGGACAGCTTGGCCATGAAGCAAGAGAACATCTGGTGCATGGTCGACCGGGCTGGGTCCGGGAAAGCGAAGTCGACAGATCCGTCGGACATGACACCGATGAGCTTCTCAACCACCTCGGCATGAAGGGTCACGTCGTCTCCGACCACGAGAAGCCGGTCCGAGTCGTCAGAAAGGAACCTCTTGGCAAGCAGGTTCCACGAGGGCCCCACGCCCAAGTTCCTTTCGGGACGGATAATCTCGACTGGCATCCTCCCGGCGACGCCGGACAGGTCAATATGTCCGCTTCCGTTGTCCACGACCACGGCAAGATCTGGCACCACCGTGCCGCTTGCGGCAGACGAAAGCAGGCTGGAGCAGAGGTCGTGTCGGTTAAGGGTCGGCACACCGAGGACAACCGTCATTGCTACTCCCTCTTGTCCGTGGCGTGGACCTGTGTCTCGATCAGATTGAGCCCATGCCTCCGATGGACACAGACCTTCTTATCCATGGGGTAGATCGGACCGAAACCAGACTTGCAAAGATTTTCGTAGAATACGCCGTCTGCCTCATAGGCGATGCCCTTGGTCGGCCATGCGGGCACCGCTCTGAAGCACAGGGACCGGTGAGCGACTTGCGCATGATCGAGCACGCAGCGGGGCCTATCGATCGGGGTGTTGAACCAGATAGCTTCACTTTCGCTGACATCATCCCCGTCTGCGAAGTGGAGTGCGCCGAAAGCCATCTTGACGAGAGGATCTCGAAAGATCTCGTTGAACGCAGAAAACCTGCCGTCGATGAACCAGTCGTCGTCAGGCAGATAATGAACGATGTCTCCAGACACGAGCGGGATTGCGTCGTTGATCCTGCCTACCGCTCGCACATTCCCGTCCGGCCGAGGCCCGGGCGGCGTGCGACCCGCGACGATGAGGGAGCACCGAGGATCGTCGCCAATCGCCGACTTAATAGAGGACAGCGTTTCGTCCGTCGACCCGTCGTCCGTTACGATGAGCTGCCACTCGCCATAGTCTTGCGACAGAACAGAGCTGATTGCCTTCTTCACGTAGCTGGGTCTGTTGTAGCTCCCGAGGATGACGGTGTGCTTGATCCTACGTCGGATCACGTAACACACGTTGTCTCCCCGAACCCTTTGCTCGATGACGTGGCAGTCGGGCACAGCGGCGTAGATGGACCGCAGTATGTCATCGTACCTTCGGACCACGTGGGGGAAAGACACGCCACACACGTCCTCAGACGATGAGTGTCCCGTGCTGCTGCCCCATAGGGAAACGATCGCGGTGTCCGCCGCTGCGCTGATCAGAGACCGAAGCTCTTCAACCAAGTCTCCCTGGATGTGACCAAGCACGTCGAAGCAGAGGACCGTGTCGGCGGACTTGGGGGCAAGATCGAGCAGGTTGCCCATGCGCCACGAGGATACGGCGGAAGAGAAGCGCTCAGTGGCCATCGCAAGCATGCTGGCAGAGCTATCCACGCCCTCGAACGACTTCACAGACGGCAGATGGCGGATCGCCTCGTAGATCCTGCCTGTGCCGCACCCTGCCTCCAGCACCGAGCCAGGACGCGCGCACTCTGCGACCGCTGAAGCCAGCCAAGCCCTGTGGTCTTTCTCTACATGCGACGAAGACCAATAGGATTCGATGGCCGCCGCAACACCAGGCTTGTCCCAGTCGCTCATTCTCGCCTCTCGTCTGAAGACTCAGTGGTCTTTTGCATGTTGAACTGGTGACGCCTCTTGAACGTGACCAGCTCGTTGACAGGCCGGATGGGACCATATCCAGCTTCGACAAGCATCTTGTAGAAGATCCCATCGACCACGTAGCCAACGCTGTCATCGGTCGGCCATGCGGGGACCCGGTCAAAGCATCGGCGCCTATGCGCTACCTGTGACTGGTCCAGCTTGCAGAGCGGGTCGACCACCGGACCACCAGGAAACAGCACACGGTTCGTAATCTTGTCGCCTTCGACGTACTTCAGCCTGCCATACGCCATGGACACGTTCGGGTCCCTGAACGCGCCCTCGAAAGATACGAACCTGTTGGGAGCAAAGAAATCGTCATCGGGGATGTAGTGGATGATGTCCCCGGTGGATTTCTGGATGGCGTCGTTGATGCGATGGATCGCCCTAATGTTGCCGTTCTTGCGCGGCCCAGGAGGCGGGCGATCTGACGCTTCAATCAGATGGCACCTCGGATCACCATCGGTGAAGCGCCTGATCACGGAGACCGTCTCTTCGCTCGAAGCATCGTCGCTGACGATCATCTCCCAGTTCGGACCCGTCTGCGAAACGATGGACTGCAAGGTCTGCGCGATGTACTTCGGCCTGTTATAGCTGCCGACGATCACCGAGTGGATCGACGTGCCGTCGGGCACAGCCGCCATGTGGACAGCGTCGCTCCCAGCGATGCTGCCAACCTCTCGAAAACCGGCCTTCTTGTAGATGTGGATTGCGCGGCGGTTGCCCGGCTTCACATCCAGCGCGACCCTTCCGAACCCCAAGAGGAACGCGCGGCGGACTGCGGCCACGGTGGCTCTGTATCCGTACCCAAGACCCACTGCGTCGTCCCTGCCAACGAGAAGCCGGCCAAACGTGACGCACATGGGTGTCTTGCCGATCTCGTAGAGAGAGACCTGCCCGACGGGACCGGAATCGTCTCCGAATACCCATACCGCGTCAGACGATGGCAGATACGAATCGGCGAACCAGCGACGGTGTGACTCCTCGGAGATCTCCGACTGGTCGTGTAACTGAGTTCTTATGCGATCCTTGTTACGCCACGCAAGAGTCGTGGCGAGCCTCTCTTGAGACAGCGGCTCGAACCAGAGGCCCTCGTCGGCGAAGGCGACGCGAACGACTCCGCTCACGGCATCCGCCTGTAGAACGAGGCAATCGACTCAACGACGCGGACCACGTCCGAGTGGGTCAACCGCAAGTGAAGGGGGAGGGACACGAGCCCATCACTGCAAGACCTGGCGAAGTGGCAGCCGGCGTCCGACTTGCAGCCGGAGTACATCCTGTAGGCTCTGTTGTCCTTGTAGTGGACGCCCGGGTACACGCTCGCAGCGTTCATGGCGACCATGAGAGAGTCGCGGTCCTTGGCCATGATCTGGTACAGGTGTCGCGATGTCCCTCCCTTGTGCTCAACCGGCCGAACGAGGCCTTCCAGAGATGAAAACATCTCGTCGTACCATGAGCACACTTGCCTTCTGAAGGCGTTGTCATGATCGAGGTGCTTCAAAGCGACAAGGCCAATCGCGGCCATGATGCTGTTGCCGTTGTACTTGTACCCGACGGAATCGACGTCGTATTCCCAGCGATACGTTCCGATCTGAGAGGTTCGCTGGTAGGTGTTCTTGTTGATGCCGAGCCATGAACGCTTGCGAGCTTCGGCGTCCAGACCCTTGTCCGCGAAGCAGACCATGCCACTGTCACCGGTCGGCAGATTCTTCACGGCCTGAAACGAGAAGATGGAAGCGTCGGCCTGGTTTCCGACGTGGACTGCGCCGATGCGAGAACCGGCCATGTGGGCCGCATCCAGAATCAGCTTGATCCCACGGTCGCGGCAAACCGACGCGACATCGTCGAGATTGGCGGGGTTCCCGCCCATGCCGACGAACATGACGGCCTTGGTTCGCGGCCCGATCATCCGCTCAACGCTCGCGGGAGAGAGGTTCAGCGATTGGTCGACGTCTGCAAAGACGGGCGTCAGGCCAGCGTACAGAATCGCGTGGTTTGTAGAGACGAACGTGATCGGCGTGGTGATCACCTCGTCCCCATCAGACCATCCGCCGTCTTCCTTGAGCAGCTCAACGGCCAGGTGGAGGGCCGCTGTCGCGCTGTTGACGAAGTGAGCGTTCGGAAGTCCGGTAAACTTCTTCCACTCTGCCTCAAACGCGTCCGTCTTGAATCCGAGGCCGGTCCACCCAACCTCAAGGCATTCCTTGATCTCAGCGAGCGTCTCTTCGACCCGATACGTGGGAACGAAGAGCTGGATGTTGTCAGACATCATCGCCCTCCGCGCGGCTTGACGGTGCTCGGGTCGATGGGACCGTCGTCGAGGTCCTGCGCCCATGCCGGCGCATTGCCGTCTGCCGGAGGCGTGGCGGCAGGCGGCTGAGGCATGCCGATGAAAGCCTGGGTGACCTTGTTCATCGCCTTGTCGATGAACACGTCAGCCGCCTCCTCATACTCCGAGCGGCGGTTGCGCTTGGCCATGTCATTGATCGTCTCGGTGCCGCCGAACATCTCGTCGAACGGTCGAAGCGTCATCGACTGGCAGCCTGGGCACGGTCCAGGATAGTCCCTGGCAGAGCCGGTGGGCATCGCCTCGATCTCGTCGTCATCGAACTCCATCGTGTTCTTCCATCCGCAGGTGAGGCAGAAGAACAGGATGCGCTTGTCGTCCTCGCCAGCCAGGCGGCGGGCAAGGCGGGCGGCCTCTTCAGGGGTGCGTACGACGATGGCAGCGGGGCCGCCAGCCGCAAACCGTCTCGATTCGTCGTTGCTCATGGTATTGCTCAGAGCTTGGAAACGGCTCGGACCATCAGAATGTCCGTGCCGCGAAGGAAGGTTCGGGTCTTGATGATGGGCTGACCGGCAGGCGTGGCAGGGCCAGCGGGCATCGTGGAATGGAACTCCCAGACGTCGCTGTTGGCCCCCACTTCACGGTAATCGGTGGCGACGAAAGCCACAAGCTGCATCGCGGGGATCGAGCGGCGGTCGCCGCCGCCATCCTCAACCTCGATCATGTTGAAGTCGCTGTGGCGGGTCATCACCTGAACCTCGCCGCCGCCGATTGCCCGCAGCGCCGTACCCAAACTAGCTTCGCTCATGACGTCTCCTCCATCCATCCGCAAACAGCAGAAACCCAGCGCTCCGCGACGTGCGACCATTGCCACGACGAGGAGATGTCCTTGGTGACCTTCGCGCTTTGCAGGAGCCGAAGCCTCGACTCAGGCACCTCGGCCACGAGCATTGCGTCAGCGAGCGCTCCGATGTTGATCTCGGGCACGGACCCGTCCTCGTAGGCCATCTCTCCACCAGGAGATGCCGGAGCAGCGAGCCATCCTCCGAACGAGCCCATGAACTCCGCATGCGCCGTTTCGCACGTGGCAATCGTCGGGATGCCGAGGCACAGGGCGCTCAGCACAATCATCCCGAAGCCCTCGCAGCGGGTTGGCAGGATGATCGTGTCAGCCTGCTCCATGACCTCCAAAAGCTCTGCGTCCGAGGAGCCGCGCAAAGGGGGCATCAAGATCTCAACCTGATCGGAGATCCCCAGGTCGGCGCACTTGTAGAAGATGTCTTCGTAGATGGCCCTGGGAGCGTGGACAATGAGCTGCCGATCCTTGTCTCGGGGCAGCATAGCCCAGGCAGAGAGAAGCTCTCCGGTGCCCTTCCGGCCCGGCCACGCATGGTCAGACGACAAGTGTACCGCCGTCCACGGCTTGCCCGACCTAGCGCGCCCGGAGAGCCTGGCGTAGCGCTCGTCGCTCCACGCAAACCCATCTGCCACCCCAAGCGGGACGACCGTGATGTTGTCAGGCTTTGGAGCGCCGTTGCTCTCGCATCCGTTGTGGATGCTCTCCTCGCACCAGCCGCTCGGAACGAAGACCTTGCCAACTTTGGAGACGAGCTGCGCGTGCTCCTTGCCGACCGTGTTGGTGTTCGGAGAGGAGTACAAAGCGATGCGGCGTGCCTCGTATGCAGCCAGGTACGACTCGAAGTAGTGCCTTGGCTCCGTAGCGATGAAGCAGTGCGTTCCAGTCGGTGCCGCGTCGTCGCAGAGGTCCATGTTGGCCTCGTGCCACTCGTCGTCGAGGTTGGTGACCCTGCCGAGTTTTCCGTCTGCGCGCAGGGCGCGGCAGATCTCAGCGCTCAGCCTGGCGAACGACAGCGTCGTGCCGAAGTGCCCAACGAAATCGAGCCTCACGGTGTGCCCCATTCAGACACGCCAGTCCTGCGCTTGATAGCCTCTGCCATGACCGGCACCGTGGCCTCCGCACCGAACAGCCGGCGCGTGGCAACCGCCCCATGAATGTCCTTCTTGCGACCGCGCTCGAAGACCGTCCGCATGGCCGTCCCGAAGTCCTTCGGGTCGTAGTCTCCCCACTCGGCCTTCTTGTGGAACATCGGGCTGACGACGAGCTGCCCCTGGGGCACGGGCACGAGCCTGTGCTTGACGATGGCGTCGATGGTGCCGGAGTCGGTCTCGCGCTCAAGCTCAGCCGCGAAATCACCCAGCGCGCCGAAGTCGGTGCAAACCAGCGGGCAGCCTACGGCCTTCGCCCAGATGGCCGGAATCCCGAGGCCCTCTCCAAAGCTCGGCTGAACGTACCCGTCGAGCGACGCAATCCAGTCGATGACTTCCTGATCGGTCAGGTCGGTTCCCGTCTGAAGCCTCACGCGGGGCATCTTCTTGCTGCGCGGGTAGTCGTCATCGCCAAACTCCTCGGCGATTTCGGCGATCTCCTTGACGACGCCGTCGGTGAACTCGGTGATGGTCTTGTTCTTCCCGAACAGGCTCGTCCTGATGTTGAGGACGACCTTCTCGTCCCGCCGGAACTGCGAGAAGTACGCGCGAACGAGGTGAGGGAATCCCTTCCGCTCGTGCCACGTCCCCATGGTGCCGAAGACGAACTCGTCGCGCTCCACCGGGACCATCTGCTCGGGCATGGCCCACGGGCCGCCGCAGAGCATCGGGCGAACCACGTCGAGCTTGCTCGGATTGCATCCGCCCGCTTCAAACGCTCGCTTCACGAAGTCGCTGACGCACCAGATGGCCGTCATGCCCTTGCTGTTGACGGTGTCCGCGGTCCACTGGCTGACCCTGGTGGCCTCGTACGCCGAGTAGTACACGGTCGCCTTGCCAAGTCCGAACATCTGCGTCTCGGGAGGAAGGCTCACCAAAAGCATCTCGGGAAACCCGACGGGCGACTTGGACAGCCAGCGCAGCAACATCTCTTCGCGGTCGGCCGGGAAGTTGTCGATGTCGATGTCTTTGACCCGATGCGGAATGAGCATCAGGGGGGCCTTCATCTCCTCCCGAATCATCCAGCTCGCGGCGACAGCGTGGGCCGCGTACCCGGCGCGCGAGTCCGTGTGGAAGCAGTGCCAGATGCCGTGTACGTCGGCGCCTGGAGCCGGCTCTGCCGTGTACGCGTACCCTCCGAAGCTCGACTTGGTGATCGTCTCGCGAAGAGACTCGACCTCCTCAATCGGCCGGTCTTCGTAGGCGATCTCGTTCGTTTCGACGGTCTGTTCTTCCGACATGCCCGCGGAAGCTACGCGGTCACGTACGTCGGATCAACCGGCGACTGACAAGTTCAGCAACGCGGGGGTCGTGCATCCCAAAAGTGGCAATGCACGCGGCGTCGGACTCGTCTGGCGAGTTTGCTTTGACCTGCGGGTAGCGGCTTCGGGCGGCAAGCATGGATGCTGATTTCAGCGCGTCGCTCGTGCGAGCGCCGGACCCCTTGAGCATCGCCGCCTGCCAGGTGCGCGAGTTGACTCGCAGGATTTTGTTGGAGTGGGCAACGGCCGCAATCGGCGCACGCCATCGCTCCCATGCCGCGCCAAGCCCGATGAGCGCACGCACGCCCACCTTTTCCTTCGCTGGGCCGCCAAAGGTCCACGTCTCGCCCATGGCCACGAGGTGAAGCCCGCGGTCAAGCGCCGCTTGGGCGGCGATGCCCACCGCATACGAGACCTCGTCGGCGCAGACCGACGTCTTCTCGATGCAGCCGCTGCCGATGTATTGGATCCGCAGCCCGTCAGAGCAGAGGACGGCCCAGCCGCTGGATTCGCCCGGGTCGATGCCAATCAAGACGCACTTTGCCGGAACGGGCAGCAGAGCCACCCGAGCTTTTTTCGGCATCTCAGATCACGCCTTGCGAGCGTACGTCTTGAGCGAGCGGAGAGTGGTCGGATTGCCGCTCCCCTTCTTTTCAAGCCGCTCAAGAAGCTGCTTTGCAAGCGCAGCCGTCGAGAGCTTGCGCGCTGCCTTGTTGGCGGTGAGCGCCGGACGCGCATCCTTGGCGCCGCTCATCCGACGCCACATCTCGTAGATGGCAGCCAGGATGGCGATGACCACGATCACCGCCACGACCTTCTTCACGAGCGCCATGCTGCCGCTGCTCGCGGGCACGAGCTGGGTCGGAAGGGGCTGAGGAATCGGCTGCATCTCGTCGCCGAGCATGCTCACGGGCACCAGCGCGTACTGGTCCTGAAGGTCTGGCCTGATGGCCCTGTTCCTTGGAAGGCTGGCCGCGCCAGACACGAAAGCGAGAGGGTCGACTCGATATGCCATGATCACATGTCCACGGAGGAGCCAGGGGTAACGATGCGGTTGCCGCCCGTGATGATCTGGGTTGCGCCTCGCATGTCGGTGTGCGCGACGCTGTCGGTCACGCGGACGCACCATGACATGCAGTAGTCGCACTGCCATCGCTCGGGCGACGAAATCATCGGGATCTTATCGGTGGACCGGGGCTGACGGCCCTTCGCCTCACAGTCGAGAGCGTAGTTGTCTCGAAGGTGGTGGCCCTTGGGCAAGCGCCCGTACTCGACGGTGCCGATGGACATGCCCTTGTTGTCCTCGCGCACGGTGATGTAGTTGTCCTGCTTGTGGTGCATGTAGCAGACGGGGCACTGAGCGATCAGCATTCCGACCGTCTCGTTGCTGTCGCTCGCGCGAGGCACCGCGTACAGCTCGCACTCGATGATCGGCTTGCCTCGGCCGCCGGGAAGGTCCGGGCCATCAGCCCACAAGATCCAGGTCCTCGGCGCCTGCTTCTCGGCGTCCATCGAGTTGCCCAGGACCTTGCCCTCCTGGTACATGCGCTTTTCCATGGAACGCCCGGCGTTGAACTGCCGAGAATCCATGCGGCCACCGAAAATGTCGGTCTTGTAGATCTTCCTCATCGCACCCTGCGCCTCCGCCTGCGGCGCCGATTCGGACTCATCTTTCGCTCCCCCTGTTGACGAAGGACCTCGAAAGAGAAGTACGCCGCGGCACCTGATAGGAGATACAGGACGCCGAGGGCAGGCAGCACGTAGCGGAGAACGTAAGGCGCGGACGCTCGGGCAACCGAGTCAACGACGGGGCCGACAAGATGACGGTCAACCGCGCTGACAATCCCGGGGCCCTGGACACGGAGGGTGCCCTCGGGGTCTCGAACAAGGCCCGCCACCACGTTGGCCACGTTCAGGACGGTCTGACCCGTGTCCTGGGCAGAGGGGCCGGCACCGAGAGCGGGGTGTCGATAGGGGACGGGGCTGTAGCTCATCGACGGCTCCGGCGGCGGCGGCGATTCGCCTGCATCTTCTTGCTGTTCTTGCCGATGAGGTAGCCAGCCACGCCCATCAGCGGAGCGATGATGAAGGTTCCGAAAGCCGTGATCTTGGCGTAGGAGACAAGAGCCTCCTGCCCCATCGGGCCCATCGCCGCGATGTTCTGCACCGGGGTGCTGGCGAAGATGGCCTTGCCGACATCGAAGAACTTCGGCTTCGCTGCGGCAGGATCTGAAGGCGCGGGAACGGCCCCTCCTCCTCCGGTCATCTGGTTAGGACGCATGCACGTCGGGGGCATCCCGGGGGCCACCTGCCTAAGCTCAAATCCGTCCGGGCACGAGTAGCACCCTTCCGGGGCTGGCATGCGGCGGCATTCAACTCGGGTAGCCGTGATCGGGGGAACTGCACGGACGGATGCGCCGAACGACGCGACGGTGCCGAGCCCACGCAGCGGAACCTGCTCGTAGTTCCCGGGGTAGTGCCCGTGTCGACCGGAAAGATCGAGCACCTGCTCTCCCCAAACCAGCTTGCCGACGTTGCTAAACCCGGCACCCGGGATCGGCGTCGTCACCATGCGTGGGTACGTACGATACCTCCCCATGCTGCCGGGGAGATATAGCTGAGGCGTGTATGCGGGCGCGTGCTTCATCGGCATAGCTGGCGGAGCCTACCACGCATCGGGCACGGTCTGCCAGTCGATCATCGACGACGAGCGGGCACCCTGCTCGTGCGCTTGGCCGAACGCTCGGAGGTGACAGCGCGGCTCGTCCGCTTGGTGCGCTTGACGGGACCAGCGGCGGCCTGCTTGACAGCCTTCACAACCGGAGGAGGCGCGAGCTTGCCGCTGCCAGCAAGGTAAACGCCGATAACACGACCGGACGCGTCCATGAGCACTTGAAGCGGCCCGGTCAGCGACCGCTTGGCCTCGAACATGGCGTATCGAACCGCCACGGCTCGTCCAAACACGCGTGCGGGAAGCCAGCTTGAGTGCCGCAGGACGACCTGTCCGGGTTCTCCCTCCGACGCGAGCATGACCCTGAAAGCCCGCTCCCCGGGCTGCGGCGTGTACTGAGCAGGCGCTTCCGGGGTCATGGCTTGCTGCGGGCGATCGTCAAAAGTGCTCATTGTGCGCGTCCGTTCGGTGGGCGTGCCGAAGCGTGACAGGTCAGCCGTCCGGGGCTCCAGACGGGTCAAGGGAATGCCAACCTCTTCGGGGGCATCAACGCGATCGCCCTCGTGCTCAGCAGCCGTCTCGGTGTCTTCTTCCATCGCGCGTGCAGGCTACTTCCTGCACGCGCGAGGCGCACACCGTCTGACTCACTCGGAAAGCAGGCGGGACAGCTTCATCCCAAACCAGGTTGCGACCGACCGGCGCTGATCTGACGTGAGGCTCTTGAGGACACCCGAGATGACCATCATGGCGGAGATCTCCTTGTCGTCGGCAGAGCTGTTGATGAAGCTTCGCAGAGAATCCGAGACGGCGTCCTGACGCGGAGCGGGGGCGACCGCCACATGCCGATTGAGGTTCGGCATGTGGCGCTTGACGACACGAGCCTTGACGGGCTTGCGCTTGATGTCAACGACCTTGTTATCTTTGGTCTTTCTGGTGCGATTGACCTTCGCTCGGCGCTTTTGTCCACCAATCGGAAGACCAGATGTCACGGCCCATCGGTGAACGGTGGACAGCGAGAACCCGGTCTCCTTGCTGACCGCTGTGACCCCGTGCTGCTTGACCGCCGCCACGACCTTGGCCACGAACTCAGGGAACGTCTCCTGCCACGACTCTCCCCTGCCCAGAGCCTGAACGGGCCTGAGCACCCGAAGCTCCTCTCCCCACGAGGCCACGGCGCTCGCCTGCGCGACGGGCTCCTCGGGGGGCAATGCCTCCGCGAAGCCCGACACGGCAGCGGGGCTACCTTCGTCGTCGGACGACGCCGGAACGCGGGGCTGATCTGAAACATCCATCGACAAATCTGCAATCGCCATGAAACCCCCTACAGGTTGCGGTGAAAGCCACCGCGTTCATGCGACGCACCCTACGAACGAAATCGGCTTGGCGCAACCCCTACGGACGCGTAGAATGCCCGGACCATGGCGTACATTGCGTTGCGAGGGATGAGGTCCAACAGGTTCCCGCTGAGCGGGGCAGGCTGCGGATGCGGTCAGGGGGCGTCGGTGCCGGCGATTCCGATTGCTGGACTAGGCGAGGCTGAGCCGGTCAGCGCGAACTGGAAGTACGCTAGCTTCGGCCTGGTGGCCCTGCTCGGCGTTCAGTTCTGGTGGTGGAACAAGAAGGCCCCCGAGGTGCTCAAGCTCGGGGTGCGGAAGAATCGCCGCCGTTCGCGTCGCTGACGGCAGCCGCTTCGTCGCTCTCCGGCCGCACGGAGGGCGCTTGCTCTGGAAGCCCCGCTTTCTTGCGCGCAAGTTCTGGAAGCATGTCGAAGCTCTTCTTGATCGAGCGGTAGATCTGCCCCGAGCACGCTCCTACGAACGCAAACCACAGCATCCGAACCCACCAGTGCATCACAAAGGTGGGGACTGGCCACGGGATGGCACCGAGCAGGCCGCCAACCAGGATTGGATGCCAGTCAATCGTGGCGTACCATAGCTTGTACCAGAAGGGCTGCTTGTTGGCCTCGGTGCCCTGCGGGACCCAGATGTGAACCACCTTCTTGGCGGCCTCGCCGCCAAGATAGATGATCACGCCGACGGCAGCGACGGGCCAGAACTGGCCAAAGTAGAAGTACAGGTCCTTTTCGTCGGAGGGGTTCATCGCGACACCCTACCATCCACGACGAGCGCCCGCCATGCCGTGGCCCATGCCCCACTCGCCCATGGCTGCGTCAATGTCCTCCTGATGCTCGGCGACGGCCTTGAGGTACGAGTAGCTGTTCGCCCTGTTGCTGTCATCGATCATCCAGCGGTGCTCTTGCTGGCGGATCTCATCTCGGATGGCCCTCAGCTTCTCCTCGTGGGCACGCTGCTGCGCGGACGCCAGACGCTCGTTTCCAGCCATCACGGACGTGCGGCACGCGGCGCATCGACGATGCCTCCACCCAAATGCCTGATCGTAGACATCCCCAAGCGGCGACTTTGTGATGGTGTTACACCCCTCGCACACGGGGGCACCCAAGCGTCGGAGCGCATCAAGCGGCGTCATGTCAGCGAGTATGACCAGGCCGGGCGTGTCAGGCTAGGGAGACATCCTGCGGCCTGAACTCATACTCCTGACCTCCGACGGTCACGATGACGCGGACAATCCGCTTGCTGTCCTGGCTCCTTGTCAGCCTTTGAAAAACGCCCTTCGCGAGTTCTCCTAGCTCGCCCTTCTTGGAGGAAGGAACCCGAACCTTGACCCGAACGCCCTTCCTGGCCGACGACAGTAGCTCTGCAATCTTCATGACCACCTACCTTCGGCAGCAATATGTAGCATCCGAGCTACATACATCCATCTACTGACGGGACACGATGACTGCATCATTGATCGTTGATCGTGACGAAGCCCAGACCGAGGTCGCCTACAGGCTGGGTGCAGGCGACCCTGAAAAGGGGATGAAGTACGCCATGGCGATTGCCGGGTGGCTGTCTTCAAAGGGTGAAAACACGAGGCGCACCTACCGAAACGCGGTGAGGCAGTTTTTCGGCATGTGGCCACGCGGGCTCTCCCCTGACCAGGTCACGACCATGCACGCCGCGGCCTTCAAAAGCCGGTTGATCGAGTTTGGCAAGAGCGACGCGACGGTTGCTCACAGGCTCGACGTGATGACGGCCTTGTTCGACTTCCTGATGCAGCCGTCCGATGCCACGGGCGAGGGGCTTGTAAAGAACAACCCCTTCAGGCCGGTGTCGCGGAGCGACGTGCGTCCGACTCCGTACGCCAGGTCAGTTCCGGTTGAGTGGCAGACCTTCAAGACGATTCTTGATTCGATTCCGATGGACCCGAGGGGCATGCGAGACCGCGCACTCCTGCTCTTCTACGCATTCACGGGGCGACGAAAGATGGAGGTCGCGGGCATGCGTGTCCGAGACCTGGCCTTGGGCGCGAAACCACGTTCGTACACGGTCAAGACCAAGGGAAACAAGCTTCAGACGTTCGAGCTGCCTGACATCTGCTACTCGGCGCTCAAGGCGTACTGGGTCGCGAGCGGCAGACTTTCGACGCTCAGGCCCGAGCAGGGGGTGTTCACGCGCATCGATCCGAACGCAAGGATGATGGGCGAGACGCCTGACTGTCCGCTCTCCCCGAGGATGGCTCAGGTCATCTTGAAGAGGCGCGCAAAGGCGGCGGGGGTTGAGTGGAAGCCGCTGAAGGTCCACGGCCTCCGGCACATGGCCGCGCGAGATTTGAACAAGGCAGGGGCACGCCTCCAAGACATCCAGGCGTTCCTTGGCCACGCCAACCCGAACACGACGGCAATCTACCTTGGCAAGCTGATGGGCCCCGCGCCTTCTCTTGAGGGCAAGCTGGCGGATGTGCGGAATCTGGCGAGCCTGATCGCGATGGATGAGGCAGAGCGAAGTCATCAGTCGTAGTCGTCTCTGACGCCTTACCGAACGCGGCCTTGGACCTTCATTCCAGCGGGCAGGGGAAGGGGGTAGCCTTTCAGGTCGAGGCTGCCGCCCACGTTTGTCAGGCCAGCGGGCAGGGGGAGGGTGTAGCCGCGCAGGTAGAGGCTGCGGCCCACGCTTGTCAGGCCAGCGGGCAAGGGAAGAGTGTAGCCGCGCAGGTAGAGGTCGCCTCCCACGCTTGTCAGGCCAGCGGGCAGGGGGAGGGTGTAGCCGCCCAGGACCAGGTCGCCTTCCACGCTTGTCAGGCCAGCGGGCAGGGGGAGGGTGTAGCCGCCCAGGTCGAGGTCGCCGCCCACGTTTGTCAGGCCAGCGGGCAGGGGGAGGGTGTATCCGTACAGGTCGAGATCGCCTCCCACGTTTGTCAGGCCAGCGGGCAGGGGGGCCCCTGCCAAGATCAACCCATCCGGGTCTGCCGCAAGCTCCTCTGTGATGAACTCTCCGATGCGAGGCTTGTACCGCTGGATCCCGCGCCAGAGGGCCTCGTCGCCACCCTCTTCGAGCACTTCCTTCAACGTAGCGTTGAGGCTGGTGTTCTGCTTGGCGAAGATCTGCTCGAAGCGACCGCCGATCTCTCGGTCCTCGTCAATCTCGAACTCCATTGAGACGCGCGGGGAGCCGGCCGGGGTACGAAGGCTGAAGATGCGGATCTCCCCATCCTGGGACCGCCTAAAGTATTCAGGGCCGTACTGGCTTTTTCGGAGGCAGTTCTGCACGGCCTCGCCCTCGGCGAAGATCTGCTCTGGTTCTGTAAGCTCCTGAACCGTCCATCCGTCTGCGAACCTGTAGATGACCTCTCCCTGCGGGACCGGCGCGGCATCGTCGGGCTCGAACTTGGCAGCGGCTGTGATTGCCTCGGCAACGGTGAGCTTGGTGAGGTCCGGCTTGGTCGCTTCGGCCCACGTAGCGATGTTCGGCATCTTGGCTTCAAGCAGGTTGACCAGGTCAACGAACTCTCGCTCGCCGAGCCTCCCCTTCCTCACCTCGCGCATGGCTGCGTTCAGCTCCTTGGCAACCCAAGGGACCATAGCCTCGCTCTGGTGTGCGTCTGCACTGAACCGAACGGTGAAGTCGACGCCGTTCTTGCGGTCCTTCTCAATTGCGTCGCGGTCCGCGCCGACGGTGTGAGCTGTAACGTAGGCCGTCTCGTACAGCACCGCGGGGAACTGCTTTGCGACGTACTCGATGCGCTTGCGTAGGGCGTTGGGCGTAAGCACGGGATGGCCTCTTGTCAGAGCTGAGAAACGAGAATGGCGACCGCGCTGGCCGCGATTGCTCCGAACCCGGCCCACAGGCCAGGGTTCTCGTACCACTGGCGGACGGCGGCGCTTCGCTCTTGCTCGACGCGCTGATTCAGCTCACGCTGCCGCCCCTCCCAGAGATTGTCATGAAGCGCAACACGTTCCTCTGCGGCCCGAGTGTGAGCCCGCTCGATATCGAGCCGAACGGTACATCTGTCCTCAGCCGCCGAGCGTTCTCGGACCAGTCTGAACGCGAGCCTGTCGTAGTCCATGGTGATGCGAACCATCACTTCGGGATCGACGAGCAGAGCATCGACAGGACTGGCCTGTCCTCTTCGGATGGCAGAGAAGGCGGGCATTTGGAGCACCATGGGCTCTTCAGGTGCTGGGAGCCGATCTGACGGCGCGACCTGAGCGAACGCGGCGGAGGCCCAGAGCCACGTCGACCAGAAGGTGAGCTTCAGCTTGATCATAGGTCGTTTGCGATCTGCTGGCGGCGGCGGTTCCAGTCCAGAAGATATCGGGCCGTGGCGTCGACATCGCCTTGCCGGAGCCGTTCGTACTCGGCTCGCTGCGCGTCGCTGAAGGCCGCCATGTCTTCGTCAAACTTGTGCTCAATGGCGACAAGCTGCTCGTTGCCTTGCTGAATCGACGCGTCGAGGTTCTGGGCTATCTGACTCTCTCCGGGGCCAGCGTCGATCCCCTGCGTGGGCAAGGTGTCGATTGGCGTTGGCGCGCAGCCCTTGCCGGCGACGAAGGCGATGAACGCCACCATCACGAGAGCGAAGACGAGGACGTAGATCTGCTTGTCCTTCGGGATCACCGCAGCCTCTTGTTAGCCGAGACGGGGCGCTTCTTCTTCGGGCGCAGCAGGTACGCTGCGCCGCCCACGATGCCAAGCGCGCCGACTACAACGCCGCTGACGATTGCGGCTGGAGCCCAGCGAGGGAAGGTAGACGGCGTGGGCACTCCCACCCGCGCAGCAATCGCGCGCCACTCAGGCTCAAACCGCGCGTAGTTCCGCGTCAGTCCCGCCTCATACCTGGAGCAGTCCCGGCAATTGTTGTACCGGTGGGCGAAGTTGGCGAAGTTCAGCGAGCGGGCTTCGAGCCTCGCACGAGGGTTTGCGTCCATCCACGAGGCGAAGATGCGATCGCTCAGGTAGGCGGGGTCGCGGTCAAACTCTTCGACGGATCGGCGGGGGTCGTTGCGAAAGATT
>Ga0114968_10000306_pt1 | contig 36472 bp, 34 predicted proteins | sample M_130807_EF_Meta_FD_87020 | JGI IMG/M metagenome (GOLD analysis project Ga0114968, IMG submission 87020) | Freshwater microbial communities from Lake Montjoie, Canada to study carbon cycling - M_130807_EF_MetaG | ecosystem: Environmental > Aquatic > Freshwater > Lake | place: Lake Montjoie... | reverse complement strand
TAGACTACGACGTTGATAGGACGGGTGTGGAAGCGTGGTAACACGTTAAGCTTACCGTTACTAATAGCTCAATTGGCTTGATTTATGCACTGAAAAAATTTTTCGATACAAATTACAATGTTATTTGATAGTAATTTTAAAATATCCATAATTAATTTTAAATTGACTCCATGAAATCAATAAAATCATTTTTATCAAAAGTTTATCTGTCTTTGGATGACTGGATAAGCAAGAACGGTAACGGTAAGTATTTTTCTAATGATTTTATCACAAAAGAAGAAGATGATTTGATACTTAACGAAAGTTATGGAATACAACAAAATCGTAAAGAAATTTTTTCATTTATTAAAGAAATTACAAAAATAGAAAAAAGAAACATTTGCTTGGAAATTGGTCTAGGACATTCTGGTTCTACACATTTTCTTTTTAGACATATTTTTAAAAAAACAATTACTATTGAATTGGATAAAAATAGAATATTTGATTTTAGAGATAGGCTTACAAAGTATTACAAAAGATATGTTTTGGATGATGGTAAATCACATTTTGTGTACGGAGCTTCATCGGATTCAAATAATGTTTCTAAAATTGTAAATTTTTTAAAAAATAAAAAAGTTGATTTGTTATTTATAGACGGAAGTCATTATTTTAAAGATGTGTTGGTAGATTGGTTGATTTACAAAAGCTTAGTAAATAAAAATGGAATAGTTGCTTTTCACGATTGTAATAGTCAGGTAAATGATGCTGGAGTTCCAAAATTAATCAAATTTATTAAAAAAAATTATAAAGATATAAAAATTAAGAAAATAGTCTATTCAAAAAATATGGGAATTGCTTATTACGTTCTCAAATAAAATTATATTTTAACTAATGAAATACATTTATACTCCGGGAGGAACGATAGATGGTTGTTGGTCTTTTAGTTTTGGTAATTATTTAAATAATTTAATTCACGAAGAATCAAATGAAGTATGTTTATTTTATGGCCTACATACATTAGATCGAAAAGATTTAGATGAATTACTTAAAAATAATAAAAAAAATTTTTTTTTAGAGTTTAGCGCTGGATTAACAATAATATTTGATAACATTGATAAAAAAATAACCCAATTAAAAAAATTTAATGTAGTTTTATGCGGAGAAAAATTACTAGTTGAATTTTTGAGAAACTTTGGTGTTAATGCAGTTTTTGTTAATAGAGTGCCTTTGCCTCTAGACTCAGGGCGATTTAGATACAAAAATTATGAAGAAAAAGATATTGATATAATTTACAGCGGAGGAATTTATTCGAAAGAAATTTTTAATTCTATTAAAATTATTTCTCGCTTTAATTATAAATATACACATTATGCAAAAAATAATGTGTTCCCAAGATTCACTCTCAATCCTTTCTATTTTTTTAATTTTAATAAAGAGAAAGTGACACCAGATAAATTAGTTAATTATCTATCAAGATCAAAAGCCAGCTTTATTTTTTGTAAGGCTTATTTAAATGATAATGAAACTCATATTCTTTCTAAGTTTAAAGATAAATTTTCTAAAGATGTTTATGAAAAAATTGTTAGAACTAAAGAAATTCCAGATTGGAAAGGAAGATTAGCAGAACTTTCTGCGATGAAGAATATAATGTTAGTTAATAAAGATTCTTGGAATTTAATAGAGGATTATTATGAACCAGGTAAACATTTTATATATTTTAAAACATCCAAAGAGCTAACTGATCTGATAATAGATATTTCAAAAAATTACCATAAATACATTTTTATTACAGAGAATGTATATAAAGATATTGAGAATTATACTCTTAAAGATTTTTATAATAAAATAATCAAATATAAATAAGTTAAAAGTTACAAGTCATGAATTTAATAAATTTAGAAAGAATTTCAAAAAAATTAAGGCAAATAATATTTGAAACAGGATTGAAGAATGACGGACATATATCAACCTCTCTTTCGTGTGTGGAAATTTTAGTTTCCTTATATTTTGGAGGATTTCTGAATGTAAATAAAAAAAATTTTAAAAAAAGAGATAGAAATACTTTTGTTTTAAGCAAGGGGCATGCCGAAACCGCGCTATATTGCGTACTATTTTTAAAAAAATTTATTTCAAAAAATACACTTTATAATTCATATAATTGTGGAACCCATAAACTAGGTAGTCATGTAGATCATAGTGTGCCTGGAATAGAATTGACCACTGGATCTTTGGGGCATGGCCTTGGATTTAGTTCTGGCATGGCTTTAGCTAATAAAATGGATAAAGAAAAATACAAACATTATGTATTGTTAGGTGATGCAGAATGCAGCGAAGGATCAATCTGGGAAGCTGCTTTATTTTCTTCATTTCACAAACTTCAAAATCTTGTAGCTATTATTGACAATAATAATATTGGATCTTTAGATTACACCAAAAATTTTACATCATTAAATAAAATTAAAAAGAAGTGGACCTCATTTGGCTGGTATGTTCAAGAGGTTAACGGGCATTCTATTGTTGAAATTATTTCATCACTAAATAAAATAAAAAAATCTAATAAACCAAATCTAATTATTGCTAATACTATTAAGGGAAAAGGCTTAAGCATTATGGAGAACGATCCAGTTTGGCATGTAAAAAAACTAACTGATAAAAATGAAATAATGTTATGCAAGAAAGAGTTGGGTTTATAATGCAGATGCGAGATTATTTAATAGACAAAATTTTTAATTACGCCTTAAAAAATAAAGACGTAATTTTAATTTCAAATGAGCAAGGCGCTCAATCATTAGATAGATTTCGGAAAGAATTGCCTGACCAGTTTATAAATGCAGGTATTTCAGAGCAAAATATAATTTCAGTAGCCGCTGGTTTAGCAAAACAAAAAAAAAAAGTTTATATTTATAGTATTGCATCGTTCATTACTCTTAGATGTTTTGAACAAATTAAATTAGATATTAATCTTATGAACTTGCCAGTAACAATTTTTGGAGTTGGGGCTTCATATTCATATGATACCTCAGGTCCAACACATCACTCTATAGAAGATATATCGATCTTAAGAACTATGAAAAACCTAGAAATATTTTCTCCATCGGATAATGATATTTTAAATTATATATTTAATTATTCTGCTAGATCAAAAAAACCAATTTACATAAGATTAGATAGAAAACCTCTTAATATTTTATCCGGTGATAATTTTAATTTTAAAAATGGCTTTCGTGTATTCGGAAAAATAAAATCAAAAAAATTTATTGTTTCTACAGGAAACATGTCTCACGTAGCTTTAGAAGCCATTAAAATTTTTCAAAAATATTCTCGTGAACCAATCTGTTTTATTGATGTATTTTCAGCGAAGTTATCAATTAAAAATTTTTTAAATACTATTAAAAATGCAAAATTGATTGTTACTTTAGAGGAGCACATTCTTGCAGGAGGACTGGGTGGTATAATTGCAGAGCTATTATTTGATAATAAAATTAATAAAAAATTAGACTTAATTAGAATGGGAATTGATATAAATAAAATTTACACTTACAAGCCTAGAAATCTAATTCATCGAATAAATAAAATTACAGCAAATGATGTTGTAAAAAAAATACTAAATTAATTTTTAAAATTTATATATCAATATTTAAATTTTTTTATTTTAGCTTTAGTTTTAAAGTTAATTTTGTTTCTTTTTGTTTCTAAAAACCAATCTACTGTTTTTGAAATACCTTTTTTAAGAGAAATGTATTTAAATTTTTTTATTTCTTTTAAGAATAATTTATTAGAAGATGATTTTCTGTATATTCCATCAGGTTTAAGTGGATTAAAAGTAATATTATCTTTAGGAAATTCTAATTTACTAGCAATTAAATTAACAATATTTTTAATCGAATTTTCTTCTGTGGTTCCTATATTTAAAACTTGTTCTTTTTCATAATTTTCAAGAGCCCATATAAATATTTTCGCTATATCTTCAGAGTATGTATATTCTCTTAATGGTTTTCCTGTGCCCCAAACTTCTAAGATTTGGTTTTTTATCTTACAATCATACATTCTATTTATGATAGATGGCAACATTGGTGCGTCATTTTTATTAAAGTTATCTTCAGGACCATAAATGCCACTTGGAATTAAACCAATCGCATTTAATTTAAATTCATCTCTATAAGCTCTAATAGCTGGCTCAATTAATCTTTTGGCATATGAAGAACCATAATTTGTGTCAGATGGAGGACCGTATTGAATATATTTTTCAGATAGAGGTAGCTTAGCTTTTTCTGGGTACATACCAGTTGTTAGGCAAAGAAGAATTTTTTTAACTTTGCATTTAACGGATGCTTCTAAAATGTTAATATTTATAAGTACATTGTCTCTTAACATTGATGCATGATGAGACATGCTCAGACCTATGCCCCCACTTACAGCTGCAAAATTTATTATGTTATTTATTTTATTTTTTTTTATAAAATTTATTGTTTGTTTTAGATTTCGTAGATCAAAATCTTCTGATGTAGTAAATATGAATTTATATTCTGGATAATTATTTGATATTTTAATTAAGGCTTTTCCAGCAACCCCTCCTGATCCAGTAACTAGTATAATTTTTTTCATTTATTAAATGTAATAATTTAAATATTTAATATCACGATTTTTATATAATTAAATGCTTGTAGTTTTATTTCCTTAGGAATGTTTAATTTAAAATAACGTATTGTATTCAATATATATAAATTCAGTATATAATGTGACTAATGGTTAAATATAGAAAATTAGGAAAAACAGATTTAAATGTTTCAGAAATCGGATTCGGATGCTGGGGTTTAGGAAGTGATAAATCAACAGGTTATGGAAAAATTAATTTAAGCGAAGCTATTAAAGCTCTAGATTTTGCCTTTGATAGTGGCATTAATATGTTTGATACAGCAGCTCTGTATGGCAATGGTTTTAGTGAGGCAATTCTAGGAAAAACATTTAAAAAAAAAAGATCCAAAATTTATTTTGCTACCAAGGGAGGTGTTTTGCCACACAAAACTCTATACATGCCTCAAAATTTTTCTAAAGAATTTTTGAAAAAATCTTTGGAAAATTCATTAAAAAGATTAAAAACAGACTATATTGACTTATACCAGCTACACAGTCCAAAAGCCGAGCACGTTATAAATACTGATGTGGTAGATACATTAAGTGATTTTAAAAAAGAAGGAAAAATAAGATATTTTGGAATTTCCACAAGGAGCCCTCAAGATGGTTTGTCTTTTTTAAAACTGAAAGGACTTTCCGCGCTACAATTAAATTTTAATCTTATAGATCAAAGAATTTTGGATTTAAATTTTTTCGATATTATAAAAGATAATAAAATTGGCATTATAATTAAAACTCCGCTTGTTTTTGGCTTTTTGACAGGACTAATTACTCAAGCGCAGATCAAGGACAAAAAAGATCACAGAAAATTATTTCCAGAGGGTCAGATTAAGATTTGGGAAAATTCAGTATATTTATTTAAAGAAATGCATAAAGGTTTATCCCCATCTCAATTTGCTTTAAGATATTGTTTAGATTTTAAAAAAATATCATGTATTATTCCGGGGATGGTCAACGTTAGTGAAGTTAAAGAAAATATTTCTTCCTCTGAACTTAAATCTTTAAGTAAAAAAAAACATGGGTTAATAAGAAAAATATATTTGCAAAATTCTTTTTATTTAAAGTCTTTAAAAGGCACCAAGGATAAAAAAAATGATTAACATTGTATTCTAAAAAAGAGACTTTTAATTATCTTAATATTTCACCATTCTTATCTCTTTCAGAAACTGAAATCTTTTTTAAAAGCCAGCGAAATTTTAAACATTTACTTTTATAATTAATTGTAAATTGTTTGTGCGTTTTATAATAAGTAGATTGTTTGTAATGTATAGTCGCATTTTTGGACAATACTAAATGAGCCGTTCCGTATTTTGGCGGAACCAAGATTTGTTGGTTGTCTTTTTCATCCATAATAATAGAAAAATTTTTTTTAAAATTTTTTGAACTTTTGTCGTTATTGATAAAAGCAAATTGCACTTTGCCTTTGATGCATGAAAATAATTTCCAAGTTTTGCTATCCCCATGAAATCCTCTTAATATCCCCAGTTTAGAAGACGAAAAGTCATCTTGAACAAATTTTATATTAAAGTCTTTTTTATACTTTTTTTCATTAAAAGATTCTACGTAACTTCCTCTAAAATCTTTAAATATTTTTAACTTAATAATCTTTATATCTAAAATTTTTCTAAACATTATTTTCAATAGTTTTAAATTTATTTATAGTAAATCAAATAAATTAAATATAGAGTACATTATAATGTATAGTAATACTTTTCATGATTATTTCCAAAACTCCTTATAGAATATCTTTTTTTGGAGGTGGTTCAGATTATCCGGACTGGTATAAAAAAGATAAAAATTATGGTGAAGTAATTTCAACTACAATAAATAGGCATTTATATATTTCTTGCAGGATACTCCCTCCTTTCTTTGACCATAAATTTAGAATTTGTTATTCAAAAATAGAAAAAACAAGATCAATAAATAAAATTAAACACAGAGTTGTTAGGAACGGATTAAAAATTTATAAAATTAAAGAGGGATTAGAAATTCACTATGATGGAGATATGCCATCAAGAAGCGGAGTTGGTTCAAGCTCTTCATTCGTTGTAGGTTTATTAAATATTCTAAATTTTTATAATAATAATAATAATTTGTCAAAAAAAGATTTGGCTAATTTGAGTATTAATTTTGAACATAATGTTTTAAAAGAATCCGTAGGCTCTCAGGATCAAATTGCCGTAACTTACGGTGGATTTAATGTCATTAAAATGCAAAAAAATGATTTTGTAGTTAAAAATTTAAACAATAATAATTCTTATTTATCTAAACTTAATAAAAATTTAGTTTTGATTTACACTGGTCAGAGCAGAATATCGCAGAATATTGCCAAAACTTTTACTGGGCAATTAGCAAATACTAAGAAAAAAAACATTTTAAAAATCTTAGATCACGTGCAGTTAGCAAAAAAGATCATAAAAAGAAAATCATTAGATGATTTTGGCTTGTTATTAAATGAAACATGGCAAGAAAAAAGAAAATTAAGCAGTTCGATTAGCAATAATTTGATCGATGAATTATATGATCTGGCTTTAAAAAACGGGGCTTTAGGAGGAAAAATATTGGGTGCGGGAGGCGGTGGATTCCTTTTATTTTATATACCAGAAGAAAAACAAAGAAATTTTTTATTAAAATTTAAAAATTATGTTAATGTTCCTTTTAAATTTTCGACTAAAGGTTCTGAAATTATTTTAAAAGAGAAAAATTAATGGTTTTAAAAATTTTAATAACAGGAGGTGCTGGTTATATAGGCTCTGTTTTAGTTAATGATCTGTTAAATAAAAATTTCAATGTGACTGTTTACGATAGTTTTATTTATAATCAAGGCAGTCTTAATCATTTTTGTATAAATAAAAACTTCTCAGTTATCAGTGGAGATGTCAGAGATCAAAAAAAAATACTATCCATATTGCCTAATTTTGATGTAATTATACCTTTGGCTGCCTTAGTGGGGGCGCCTATATGCAAATTTGATCCTATTGGAGCTAGAACAATTAACCATGATTCAATTGATATTATTTTAAAAAATGTCTCGAAAAATCAAATTATACTAATGCCAACAACAAATTCAGCTTACGGAACTGGAGATAAAAATAATTTTTGCGACGAGAACACAGCTCTTAACCCGATTTCTCAATACGCCGTTGACAAAGTTGAGGTAGAGAAAAAACTTATGGAACACGAAAACTCAATAAGTTTTAGATTGGCAACAGTATTTGGAATGTCACCGAGAATGCGGATTGATTTATTAGTTAATGATTTTGTATATAGAGCGGCCAAAGATGGCTTCGTAGTATTATTCGAAAGTCATTTTAAGCGTAATTTTATACATATAAAAGATGTGTCTAGTGTTTTTATTTTTGTATTAGAAAATTTCAAAAAAATGAAAAATCAAATTTATAATGTTGGTTTGTCTAATGCCAATTTGTCAAAAAAAGATTTATGTCTGGCGATACAAAAAAAAGTTAAAAATTTTGTTTTTTTTGAAGAGGATTTGCAAAAAGATCCTGATCAAAGGAATTATATTGTTTCAAATAAAAAAATAGAGGCATTAGGATTTTTACCTAAGATTTCTCTTGAAGAGGGAATAGACGAGTTACTCAAAGGTTATGAGATGTTAAAAATTAAAAGATATTCCAACGTATAAAATTATTAAATAAATTGAGGATAAATAATTTAGCGATAGTTGTTAATACGCATTCTTCAATGAAAGATATCTGGGAAATGTTCACTGGAGAATTGAACTTGTATTTTCCGAACCAGAAAGTTTATTTTTTTTCAGATCAAAATAGCAAATTATTTCTTAATCATAAAAAAATTATTTATAATTCGAACGACGATTTCACTTCGCAATATTATAATTGTTTGAGTAAAGTTACTGAGCCGTACGTAATAACATTAAATGAGGACTACATTTTGTACGATTTTGTTAAAAATAATTTTATTAAAAAATATATTAGTATTTTAAAGTATAATAATAATCTTTCATTTATTAGATTTCATAAAGGTCCAAATTATACGAATATAAAATATCAGGATTATCTTTATTTTTTAGATTCTAGTAAAAGACATTTGTACAGTCAAACAGCAACACTATGGAAAAGAAACCATTTGTTAGAATTGTATAAAGCAGCACCAAGAAGTTATATTGGAAAAAAAAATAGAAAAAATAAAAATATTTTATGTACAGAAGATGAAATTGATAAGATATGTAGGATTAAGAAATTAAAAGGTTTATATTCTTTTCATAATGAAAAAAAAATAGGACATAGTAATTATGATTCTTATACCTTTCCTTATTTGCAATCAGTTATTGTAAAAGGTCAATGGAATTATAAGGAATACAAGCAAAAGTTAAAGATATTAATGAAGAAATATCAAATTAATGAATCTAAAAGAAAAATTTTTTTAAATAATTATAAAGACAGTATCATAGGGTTTTTAAAAAAGGTTGGATTTAAGAATGAATATTAAAAAATGCAGATCATGCGGTGGAACTAAGTTTAGATCTATACTAAATCTTGGCAGACACCCTTGGTGCGGTGATTTCCTTAGTAAAAATCGTTTAGGTAAAGAGAAGTACTACCCATTAAATTTAATTTACTGCATGAAATGTGAATTATTGCAATTAGATTTTACAGTTCCAAAAGAAAAAATGTTTAGCAATCATTCATATTTGTCATCAACTACGCTAACTTTAAAAAATTATTTTTATAAATTAGCTTTAGAAAACAAAAAGCAATTTAATTTAAATAAAAATGACTTAATACTAGATATAGGAGGAAATGATGGCACTCAGATGTTGCAATATAAGTTAGCAGGAATGCACAATGTGCTTAATGTTGAATCTGCATCCAATATTGCAAAAATATCCAAAAATAAAAAAATCCCAACTATCAATGATTTTTTTAATTTTGAAGTCGCAGTAAATAAGATTGGCGCTGATAAAGTTAGGTTAATTAATGCATCCGGAGTCTTTTTTCATTTAGAAGAATTGCATAGTGTGCTTAAAGCTATAAATTATTGTTTACAACAAGATGGCGTACTTATTATTCAATTTATGTATGCCGGATCAATGATTGATAAAGATTTGTTTGATGGAATTTATCATGAGCATTTATGTTTATACACTATAAAAAGCTTATCTAATCTTCTTAAATTATATAATTTAGAAATTTTTGATGCTTATTATTCTGAAATCCATAGCGGAAGCATTATTGCCAAGGTGTGTAAAAAATATTCTATCCTAAATAAAAAAACATTTAGATTAAAAAAAACTATTAAAAAAGATAAGAAATATAATCTCCAAGAAATAATAAAATTCTCTAAAAGAGTTAAAGTTAAAAGAAAAAAAATATTAGATTTTTTATTTAGTTTAAAAAAAAATCAAAAAGCAAAAATATATTGTTATGGCGCTCCGGCTAAAGGAAATACACTTTTGAATTATCTTGGAATTAATACTTCAACTATAACTAAAACCGTTGAAGTAAATCCTTTAAAAATTGGCTTGTATCTTCCAAAATCACACATTCCAATCGTTAAAGAAAATAAAAATGATTTACCAGATTATTATTTGCTTCTTTCTCATAATTTTGAGAATGAAATCATTAAAAAAAACTATTCAATTTTAAAAAAAGGAGTTAAATTTATTACTCTTTTTCCTAAGATTAGGCTTATAGATAAATCTAGTATTTTTTAATGAAAAAGATTCTTTTAACAGGATCATCAGGGTTCCTTGGACGTCATATTAAAGCATTAGCTGATAAAAAAAAATATAAAATTTATGAAAGTAATTCAAAAATAGGAAATTTAGAAAGTATCAAAAATTTGCAAATTTATAATAAAATAAAATTTGACTACATTTTTCATTGTGCCACAAGAACCAAAGCTGGAAATTATAGCAAGATTTATAAAGCTGATCAGTGGCTTTTTAATCAATTAATAAATACTAATATTTTAATTTACTGGAAGAATTTTCAGCCCCAGGCAAAAATGATCGCAATGGGATCAAGTTGTATGTACTCACAAGATTTTAAAATGGTGGAAGAAAATTGTTTAAGCGGTTCAGTAGAAAAAGAATTGTATACTTATGCGATGACCAAAAGAATGCTTTTTCTAGGTATTAAGAATTTTAGCGAGCAGTATAAATTAAAATATTTATTTTTTATACCGAGTATTTTTTATGGACCTAATTATGATTTAAACGATAATCATTTTATTTTTGATTTTATTCGAAAAATTAATCAAGGGAAGAGATTAGATAAAGAAGTAAAATTTTTTGGAACAGGAAATAAAAAAAGAGATTTAATTTTTGTAAATGATGCAGTTAGTTATATTTTTTCTTTATTAAAATATAATAATGAAGTGTTTAATTTAGCAAGTGGCAAAGAAAAGACTCTGACATATTATGCTTATAAAATATCTAAATTAATGCAATTTAATGTAAAAAAAATAAAATTTTCTGGAAAAAATAATGAAAGTGTAGGATCAAGAAAACTAGTAACAAAAAAATTAGAAAATTTTGTTCATAAAAGAAGTGCTAACATAGATAAAAGTCTTTCATTAACAATTGAGTATTTTAAAAAGAATGAAAAATTTATTGTTTCCAAATAATATTAAAAAAATTAGAATTGATGTAGGAACAGGTTCCACAGCACCCAATACCGCTTTGTGGTTAAAAAATAACAATCTTACAGGTATATTGTGTTTTGAAGCAGATCCTAGAAGTTATAATATTTTAACCAAAGGAGGATATACTAATCAATACTCAAATTATTTAAGGTTTACAAAAAGAAAATATTTATTATTAAACAATAAAATCATTAAAAAAATTAATCCAAATATTGTAAAAATTTTTAATGTCGCTATATCCAATTCCAAAAAAAAAAGAGTAAATTTTTTCCTATCTGATGCAAAAAATTTTGGCACATCGAGTCTTTATAAACCTATAGTGTCGCGACTTAAGCAAAAAATAAAAAAAAAAATAAAAGTCGCAGTATTCAGTTTGCAATACTTTTTATCAAAAATTGATTGGGAAAAATTTGAATATATTGAGTTTCTAAAGATTGATACCCAAGGGAATGACATAAATGTCTTAAGAAGCTCAGGAGAATATTTAAAAAAAATTTTGTTTGTACAAGCCGAGTACTGGGCAAATCAATCATACGTAGGGGAAAAAAATAGAAATGAATGTTTATTGTTAATTAAAGACTTTATGAAAAAAAAAGGATTTGAGTTGTATTATTATACTTTAGTAGATGCTTATTTTGTTAATACCAACTTAAAAAAGAAAATTTTTTTAGAAAATGTAATTGATAATACAATGGACTTTGAAAAAGGTTTATATAGGAAATCTTTTTTTTTTAATTTATTTCCTGGAAAATTAATTCTTTATGCAAACTTGATATTTCTTTTTAGAAGTTTTAAGATATTTAACTTCTTATTCTATAAGTTGTTTAAAATAAATTTTAAAAAATTTATATAAGTTTTAAATTATATTCTTTATTAATTTGTAAAAATTTTCTTTAGGATAAAAAAATTTTAATTTAGATTTTTTTGCGCATATTTCATCTATTTTTTTATCACCTATCATAAAACTTTGATTTAAATTTATTTCATGTGTCTTAATAATATTTAAAATCATTTTATTATTTGGCTTTCTGCATTTACATTTTATTTTATATTTTTGTATTTTTCCATTCGGATGATGTGGACAGTATTGAATATCATTAATAAAAATATTTTTATTATAAAACTTTTCATTTAAAGATTTTTGAAAATTTAAAAATTGTTTTTCATTATAATAATTTTTAGCAATACCAGACTGATTGGTAATTATAAATATATTGAATTTTTTTTTAATTAAATATTGAAGACCTTTAACAACACCTCTTTTTAGTAAAAAATCTTTATGTCTATGAACATATCCATAATCATAATTTATAACTCCATCCCTGTCCAAAAATGCTGCATTGTGAATAAATAATTTAGGTAGAACTATCTTTGATTTATATAAATTTTTTTTTGTTCCAATATCAATAAAAAAATTATTAAATTTTATTCCGCTTATTTTTCTTTTAATAATCAAATCTTTTAAATAATCCTGTTCTAAAGATCCTTTATTTTTTAAAATTTTAAGAAATTTTTTATTTATAAAATAAATCCCCCCATTCATATATTTAGAATTTTCTTTAAAAAACACTTTTTTATTTTTAATGTCTATATTAGAGAGAAGGTTATTAGATTTATAATTTTTATTTGGGGCGAGTGCTAATTTAACCAAACAATCTTTTGTACCTTTAATAAATTTTTTTAAATTTATATCGAAAAAAGAATCTCCATTTACTAAAATAAAATTTTTAATTTTTTGTTTTTTTAATTCTTTTAACGCTCCAGCTGTACCTTTTGGTTTTTTTTCAACAATACATTTTACAGGCGTTAGATTTGCTATTTTTCTGTCAAATTTTTTTTTAATTAAATTTCCTTTATATCCAGCCAAGATATATATTTTGTTGAAATTATATTTTGCATAAAAATTTATAAGGTGATTGAGGAAGCTTAATTTCCCAAATTTAATTAATGGTTTTGGAGTATTTTTAGTTATGAAAGATATTCGTTTTCCTAATCCCCCAGCTAAAATAACTAAATCTAAATTTTGCAAATTTTTAGGACAAATTGTCTTCAACAACTTTACAAAAAACTTGGCCAATTAATATTTGTATAGTTTGGATTGTTGAAGTGTTTTTAGAGGGCACTAAAATTATATTTTTTGTGTAGTTATTGACTTTCCCACCTCCATTTCCACAAAAACTATAAATTAATATACTTTTCTTTTTTGCAATTTTTATTGCCTCTATAATATTTTTGCTATTGCCAGAAGTTGTAATAGCAATTGCAATGTCTCCTTTGTTGCCAATAGCCTCAAGTTGTCTTGAAAAAATATAGTTAAAATTAAAATCATTTCCAATAGCTGTTATCGCTGATGTGTCAGTAGCCAAAGATAGAGCCGCAAATGCTTTTCTATTTTTTTTAAATCTGACTGTTAGTTCCGTAGCTAAATGTTGAGCATCAGCTGCACTGCCGCCATTTCCAAATAAAATAATTTTTTTACCTTTTCTTAATGCATTAATTGAGGCTTTACACAATTCCTCAAATTTTTTTATTCTAGAATATTTTAGTATTTCAAGTATTTTTTGGGTATAATTAATTTCTTCTAGTAGTTCTTTGTGGGCTGTCATAAATAACTGTTAATAATTTATTATAAATTTTTTAGAATAATATCATAAATAATAATTTATTGTACATTTAATGAAAAAAAGAATTCTTCTAATATCATACTGGGTGAACGTTGAAGGAAATTCACCAGCTATTATGGCTGATGATAAAATTGAAAGCTTAAGTAGTTTAGGGTATGAAATAAATATTCTAACTTCTTTTGCAAGCAGAGAGCCTAGTAATAATAAAATTAGGCAGATTAGAATTCCATCAATATCTTTTAATGATTATTTATATGAATATAAAGAAATTAAAAAATTTAAAGATTTTTTTAAATTTATTTTATTTTTTCCTTTAGTTTTAACTTTTGGAGTTTTTTTAGATCTTATTCAAAATTTTTTTATAAAAGGAATTGGAGGAGGAAAGTGGTCGTGGTCTATTTTATCAGCACCGTTTTCTATACTTTATGCTTTATATAATAAAATCGATTACATATTCACTATGGGTGGGCCTGCTACAGCACATTTAACAGGAGCTATTTGTTCAATTTTTACAAAGAAAAAATTATATATTGAGTTGCAAGATCCTTTAGCAGGAAGAGATATAGGTCGAAATAAATCTTCATCAAAGTATTTATTAATTTTTGAAAAAATATTATTAACTATTTGTAATAAATTAATTTTTGTTACAAAGTCAGCTAGTAATGAAGCCAAATCTAGATATCAATATAGTTTATCTAAAAAAATATTCGGCATTTATACCGGCTCAAAAAAAATTTTTTCTCAAAAAAAAATAAGTAAAAAAAAAAATAAGATACTATTTATTCATCTAGGTACATTATATACAACCAGAAATTTTTATTCACTAATCAAAGCCATTGAATTTTTAATTCAAAATAAAAAAATATTAAAATCTGACATTGAAATTTTAAATATAGGAGAAATATATGGTGATATTAAAAGACATCATTTAAACAAAAGTTATATTTCATGGGAATCAATTCAATCTAGAAAAAATGCTCTTGAAAAATGTTATAGTGCTGATTTTTTACTCTTAATTCAGCATACAGACCACAGGAGTCGACTAACTTTTCCTTACAAACTTTATGAATATTTAAATATAGGAAAACCTATATTTGCTTTAACAAATAATACCGAACTAGATAGAATCTTAAAGATTAATCATCATTACTATTGTGACGTAAATAATTATAAAGATGTTGCTGCAAAACTTATGCATTTAATTAAATATAATAATGATCAAAATAAGATAAATCTTCGTTTTAATAAAATAAACCATATTAATCAGTGTAAAAAAATTTTCGAATAAGGTTCATTAAGAATTTATGAAAGATTTAATTATTATTATTGGAACTAAAAATCTTAAAAAGCTTTTCCTATTATCTATTTTAACAGTTATAGCAGCTCTTTTTGAAGCTTTTTCAATAGGGCTTATATTACCAATTATCTCAATTATTAATACTTCTGATTTTTCAAACTATCCAAATTACTTAAAATTTTTTATCGAAATATTAGAGATCAGTAATTATTATAGCTTAGTAATTATTTTTTTTATTTTTGTAATTATAATTTTTTTTTTAAGATTCTTTATTTTTTTATATTCAGATCTATATAAAATTAAATATCATTCTTTTATTAGAGTTTATATTGTTAAAAAAATTTTTAAAAATTATATAAATTCAAATTATATTTTTTTTTTAAAAAACAATTCTTCTAATTTAGTTAAAAATATTATTAACGAGACGAATGTTTTTTGCGATAAGTATATTTTTGGATTATTATATATCCTTACAGATTTTTTTAATCTTTTTTTTATTATTCTGCTATTAATGATTTATAATTTTAAAATTACATCTTTTGTACTTGTGGGTTCTTTGCTGTTAAGTTTTGGATATATTTTTTCTTTAAGAAAAAGAATTAATATTTTAAGTAAAAAAAGAAGTATGGATGAGTCTGAATTGTTCAAAGTAGTATCGGAGACCTTTAATAGTATAAAAGATATTAAAATTTACCAAGCAGAAAATTTTTTTTTAAGAAAAATAGATCCTGTTATTAATTCTTCAATAGAAAACTACAAAAAATTATTTTTATTTCAATCGTTTCCTAAGCCATTATTTGAGCTTATTTTGTTAATATTTTTTTTAATATTTATATTTATTTCTATTTTTTTTCTTAATGAAAATATTAATAGTATTTTTTCAACTTTTGCATTATTTGGTGCTGCTTCATTTAGAATTTTACCATCCGTTTCAAGGATTATTCAGGGCTTTCAAGATGTAAGATTTTCTAATGAGTCAAAAAATATCATAAAAAATAATATTTTAGAACTTAACAGATATAATGATTTAGAGGTTAATAATTTTATTTTTGATAAGAAAAAAGACTCTTTTAATGAAATTGTTTTGACTGCTAAACATTTTGGATATTCAGATTCTGTCCTTTTCAAAGATGTAATTTTTGAAGTTAAAAAAAACCAGTGCATCGGAATTGTTGGAGAAAGTGGTGTCGGAAAATCTACTTTGATTAATGCAATTATGGGGCTTATTCAGTTTAAGGATGTTAATTTAGCCTTTAGAATTAACAACCAAATTATAAAAAATAAAAAAATTCAAGGTTTGTCTGCTTACGTCCCTCAATCAACTTTTTTACTAGATGATGACGTAGTTTCAAATATAGCTTTTGGAATTAATAAATCAGATATTAATTTTGATTTATTAAATAAAGTTATAATTGATAGTGAGCTTACTGAATTTATCAATAATCTTCCTAATAAAATGCAAACAAGACTGGGTGATAAAGGAAATAACATTTCTGGAGGTCAAATTCAGAGAATTAGTTTAGCTAGAGCTTTATATAGAAATTCAGAAATATTAATACTAGATGAATTCACAAACCAATTGGACAACGTTACAGAAAAAAAAATATTATCCACTATTAACAATCTTAAAAAGAAAAAAACTATAATAATTGTATCTCATAAAAACGAACCAATGGAATTGTGCGATACAGTTTATAGAATTCATGATCAAAAAATAGATAAGATTAAATAAGAATATGAAAAAAAATATAGATTCACATATACCTTATGTTACGGGCAAGGAAATTTATTACTTAAAAAAAGTACTAAAAAAAAAGAAATTCTCTGGGAGAGGTTTTTTTTCAAAAGAATGTGAAAAAATTATTTCAAATAATTATAAAAAACATGAAGTTTTACTAACTTCTTCATGTACCGATGCTTTAGAAATGGCAGCAATCTTGCTCAATATAAAGGCTGGTGATGAAGTTATACTTCCAAGTTATACATTTGTATCTACTGCTAATGCTTTTGTACTTCGAGGTGCAAAATTAATATTTATAGATACTTATAATTCTCACCCTTGTATTGATGCCAGCCAGATTGAAAAAAAAATTACAAAAAAAACTAAGTGTATTTGTATAATTCATTATGCAAGCATTGCATGCGATATGAGTCAAATAGTGAGAATATGTAGAAAATATAAAATAAAATTAGTGGAAGATTGTGCTAATGCAATGGCTTCATTTTATAAAAGAAAAAAATTAGGATTATTTGGAGATTTATCAACCTTTTCATTTCATGATACAAAAAACATAACTTCAGGTGAAGGAGGCGCCTTATTAATTAATAATAAAAAATTTGTTAACAGAGCTAAAATTATATTAGAGAAGGGTACAAATAGATCAGATTTTTTAAAAGGTAAGATTAATAAATATCAGTGGGTCGATATAGGCTCTTCATATGCTCTCTCAGAGATTAATTGTGCTTTTTTATATGCACAATTAAAAAAAGAGAATTTTATAACAAAAAAAAGAATTTCTATATATAAATATTATTTTAAGAGTTTAATCAAATTTCAAAATAAAAATATATTTAAGTTACCCTATGTTCCAAATTATGCAAAAATTAATGGGCACTGCTTTTATATTGTAATGAATTCTAAAAAAGAAAAAAGTGATTTAAAAAAATTTATGCAAGACAAAGGCATTCAACTATCATCGCATTATGAATGTTTGCATAACAGTCCTTTTTATAAAAAAAAAAATAGATTAAAAAAATTAAAAAATTCTGAATATTTCTCTGATAATCTTTTAAGACTTCCTATTTATCCTGATCTAAAAAAAAATGATTTAAAAAAAATAGTTGGGAATTTTAATAGTTATTATCAGCATAAAATTTAATAAATGAATTATTACACAAATAAGGAATTAAAAAAAATTAAGTTTTGCAAACTAGGAAGAAATGTCATGATTTCTCGGAAGGCCTCTATTGTAAATCCTGAGTCGCTCTCTATAGGAGACTATTCTCGGATAGATGATTTTTGTATTTTGTCTGGTAATATTAAAATTGGCAGAAATGTTCACATCACTCCAATGTGTTTAGTTGGAGGTGGTTTAAAAGGCGTTGAAATATCAGATTTTTGCACTATAGCCTATAATGTAAAAATATTTAGTCAATCAGATGACTATATTAATGGTTCAATTACTAACTCAACTTTTCCAAGACAGTTTAAAAAAGAGAAATTCGCAAAAGTTTTCCTCGGCAAACATGTAATTATTGGCGCATCCTCAATAATTATGCCTGGTTGCAAACTTCAAGAGGGATCTGCTATAGGCGCAATGTCATTAGTGAATAAAAATACAAAAGCATGGAACGTATATTATGGAATACCAGCTAAACTAATGAGAAAAAGAAAAAAAGTTTCAAGAGATTTATTACAAAAAGCAATCAAAAGTTTAAAATGAAGAAAAGAATTGCAATTTGTTATGGAACTAGACCTGAATACATTAAACTTAAGAAAATTATTAATTTAATACCAAAATCCAGAAGAGATGTTTTTTTCGTTGGACAGCATGATAAATTAATTTCAAAAAATATTTTTTCGAAAAAAATTACTATATTAAAAAGTAAAAAAAGATTAGATTCAATTTTTGCTCAAACAATACTTAAAATAAATTTCAATAAAGTAGATTCCGTTCTTATTCAAGGGGATACAGCTAGCGCTCTTGCATGCGCCATTGCTGCGTTTAATCAAGGAAAAAAAATTATTTATCTTGAGTCTGGACTTAGGTCCTTTGATTTTAAAAATCCTTTCCCAGAAGAAGGTTATAGACAGATGATATCTAGAATAGCTGATATTAATTTATCACCAACTTTATTGTCTAAAAAAAATCTTTTAAATGAAAGTGTTAATGGAAAAATTTATGTTACAGGGAATACTGCTTTAGACAATTTAATCTCTTTAAAAAAGGAAACTTCTTATTCTAATATCGTTCCAATTACACTGCATAGAAGAGAGAACTTAAAAAAAATAAATTTATGGTTTAGATCTATAAATAATATTGCAAAAAAAAACAAAAATTTAAAATTTATAATACCTATACATGCAAATCCTTTAATATTAAAAAATTCAAAAATATTTACCCACGTTAAAGTAATAAAGAATCTTGAACATGAGAAATTTATAAATATTTTAAAAAATTCTAGATTTATCATTACAGACAGCGGAGGAATTCAAGAAGAAGGTAGTTTTTTTAACAAAAAAGTAATTTTATGCAGAACTAAAACAGAGCGACCAGAAGGCATTAAAACGGGGCATATTTTAATCTGCAAACGTCATTATGATTTGCCGGCAATTGTAAATAATGTTGTACTTAATTATAAAGTAAATAAGAAATGCCCTTACGGTGATGGGTATTCATCCAAAAGAATATTTAGAATATTAAAAAAAGAAAAAATATTATAGTTATGATTTCTGTAGTTTTAAATGGATATAAAAGAGCAGAATATTTAGATCTTCAAATTAAATCTATTAAAGAACAATCTGTAAAAGTTAAGGAAATTTTAATTTGGCAAAATTATTATAAAAATTTTAACAATAAAATTGATAAAAAGATAGTACACGCTAATTGTAATCAAAATTTAGGTGTCTGGTCTAGATTTGCTTTTGCCCTTAATTCAAATTCAAATTTTATATGTGTTTTTGACGATGACACAATACCAGGTAAAAATTGGTTAAAAAATTGCATGGAGTGTATGAATGCAAAGCCAGCTCTGTTGGGAGCAAGGGGAGTTAGATTTGCTTCTAATAAGAAATATATTGTTGGCCAAGAATTTGGCTGGAACAATCCAAACGATAAAATTGAAAAAGTAGATATTGTAGGGCACAGTTGGTTTTTTAAAAGAGAATGGTTATCTACATTTTGGAGAGAACTTCCTTCCTTAAAACAGTCTAAATATGTTGGAGAGGACATTCATTTTTCTTATGTGCTTAAAAAATATTTGAATATTGATACTTATGTACCTCCTCATCCAAAAGAAGATAGATCAAAATGGGGCAGCGATCCTTATTATGCTATGAAAATTGGAACAGACAAATTTGCCATATCCTATAATACAAAACGTCAGAAAGAAATGGATGACATTCTAATTAAATATATTAGCAAAGGTTTTAAATTACAATTTTTAGATGAATTAAAATTAAAAGGATTTTATCTGAAAAACAAAATTAAATTATCTAGAATTATAAAGAAGATTACAAATAAATGATTTTTTTTATAAAGAAAGTTTATCAAATAATTAAATTATTTTTTTTTAAATTAAAATATATTTTTTTTATTTCTCAGAATAGAAAAAAAAAATTTAAAAATGATTTTTTATATTTTCTATCTAAGATAAAGTCAGGAAAAAATTTTGGATTTTCAAGATTTTCTGACGGCGAATTATTTATTATACAAAATAAAAAATTAATCATAGATATTGATCATTGGATACTCGATAATAAGAAAACTTATGCAAGATTTTCAGTAAATGAAAAAAAAGAATTTTTGCCAGAGAGAGATCAATTTTATAGAGAAAAATTGATAGAGTCTTTAGTATTTAAAAAAAATAATTATTTTAAAGGAATACCTTGTTCATGTTGTTCTGGATATAAATATGTAAATTTTCTGCGATCATTTTGCAAAGATGATGAAAATATTACTTTTTCTAATCTTCTTCAAAACGGAAATTACAATTTATTTATAAATGTATTTTTGGAAGAAATCAAAAAGAGAGATATTATTTTAATTGCAAATAAAAATTTATCATCGAATAATTTACCTTTTGACATTAAAAAGATATTTACAGTTGGAGAAAATTGTTTGATAAATGATTATTCATTAATTAAAAAATTAAAAATTTTTATAAAAGACAATAATATTAGAAATTATATTTTTTTAATATCAGCAGCAAGTTTGAGTAATATAATTGTTTATGAATTATTTAAAGAATATGATGAAAACACCTATATTGATATAGGAAGTACTTTAAATCCCTTATTAGGTATAGATGGTTGGCAAGGATCGCGAACTTATTTAAAAGAATATTGGGAAAATCAGAAACCTATTCAATACTTGAATAAAAATTGTTATTGGTAAATTAAATATTATGAACTTTAGTAATAGAGCCTATGTTACCGGTGGAGCAGGTTTTCTAGGCTCCCACATATGCAGATTGTTATTACAAAAAGGCTTTAAAGTTTATTGCATAGATATTAGTGATAATTATCGAATAAGAGATTTAAAAAAAAATAAGAATTTTTTTTTTTACAAAGCATCTATACTAAATATTAAAAAGTTAAAAAAAATTATAACAAAAAATTCTTATATTTACCATTTTGCAGCAATTGCAGATCCCTTGAAATATGTTCAGCAGCCTTTAAAAACTTTAGACATAGATTTAAAAGCTTCAATAAATATTTTTGAGTTAGCTTCAAATAAAAAATGCAAAATTATATTTGCCTCGACTTCTGAAGTTTATGGAAAAAATTCCAAAGTTCCATGGAGCGAAGATGACGATAGAGTATTAGGTTCAACAAAAATTAATAGATGGTGTTATTCTTCTTCAAAAGCGGTATCAGAACATTACCTAATCGCCTATGCAAAAGAAAAAAATCTAAAGTTTGTTATATTTAGATTTTTTAACGTTTATGGTCCTAGCTTAGATAGTCTGGGGAACGGGAGAGTTCTTACTATGATGCTAGATCGTTTTTTAAAAAATAAGGATGTTCTCATTCATGGCAATGGAAAACAGACAAGAAGCTTTTCATATATTGATGATGTCGTAAATGGAGTTGTAGAAGTTTCTCATAATAAAAAATGTGAAAATGATATTTATAATATTGGGTCAAACAAGGAAATAAAGATTATAGATTTGGCAAAAAAAATAAAAAAACTAGGAAAATTTAATTCAAAATTAAAGTTTATAGATCATAAAAAAGTCTTTGGAAAAAGTTATGAAGATGTTCCGAGAAGAGTTCCTTCATTAAAAAAAATAAATAAATTTTTAAAATATAAAAAAAAAACAAGTTTAAATGAAGGTTTGAAAAATATTATATCTTGGCACAAAAATATTAATTTTTAAAAAAACAAACAATGATAGTTGGGATAAACGCCGTTAATATTAAGTCAGGCGGCGGAATATCTCATATAGAAAATATTTTAATCAATTTAAGTAGAGAATTCTTAAATAAACAAAAAATCAATAAGATAATTTTATGGTGCAATCCCAGTTTATATTATTATTTATCTAAACTAAAATTATATAAAAAAAATATAAATGTTATAAAAATAAAAGATAATTTTTTATGTAACATATTATGGAAAATATTTTTTTTATATATAAATTTAAAAAAACATAATTGTGATGTTCTTTATTCTTTAGATGGAGTTGTTTTAAGAAAATTTAGAAAAGTTATTATTTTATATCAAAATTTACTACCATTTAGTAACTATGAAATTATAAGATACGGATTTTCTTATCAGACATTCAAATTAATTTTCTTAAGATATATATATTACTTATCTCAAAAAAATGCCGATGGAGTTATATATCTTAACAATTATGGAAAAAATCAGATTGAAAATCATATAGGAAAAGCAAAAAAATTTATTATCATTCCACATGGAATTTCAAGCGATTACATTTCTAATATTAAAAAAAAATTAATAAGTAAAAATAATGTTACCAATATTATTTATATCTCTCCAATAGATTTATATAAACATCAATGGAATGTTGTTAAAGCCATAGAGTTACTCATTCGAGAAAATTATAATGTTAAGCTACATATAGTTGGTTTTTATTCTAATAAAAAAGCTAAGAATTTATTTCTTAAATCTTGTAATGAATTGAATAATTATAAAAGAAATTCAGTTATTTATTATGGGTATCTAGATAAAAAAGCGATTTTATCTTTATTAAAAAAAATGGATGTTTTTTTATTTGCATCGTCTTGCGAATCTTTTGGAATAACTTTGTTGGAAGGAATGGCGAATAAATTACCAATATTTAGTTCTAAAATGTCAGGTATTCCGTCAACGATTGGAAAGTATGCTATTTATTTTGATCCAATAGATCATTTAAGCATTTATAAAGTATTAAAAAAAAATTTAACTGCTTTATATCATTTTAAAAAATTAAAAAAGTCTAATCAAAAAATATTATCTTTCTATAATTGGAAAAAAGCTGCTTTTAACTCATTTATTTTTATTAGTAAAATTTTTAGAAATAATTACGAAGAGGGTAAAAAAAACCGTCTAATAAATTTCGATACTACAAGTAAATTACATAAATTAGTTAATAGAAATATATTTAACTTATTATATTTAAATTCTAATTTTTCTATAATTATAATCTTTGTTTTATTGTATATTTTCACTACTAGCTCTTATTCAGTAGAATTTTTAATTGCGTCTAGTTTTCTACTTGTTGTTACTCAGATTTTTTCATCAAACATTAGAAATATCTCTGTTATTGATAAAAATATTTATCTATTAAAATATCATTTTAAATTTCGTTTGTTTATTTCTTTAATAATCATTTTATTTTATTTTCTTGTTAAAACTTATTTATTTAATAATCAAAATAATTTTTTTTATTTTAGTATTATAATATTTATATTAAGCTTTTGGATTTGCGAATTAAAAATTGCATTTAATGAAATTAAGAAAAAGTATAAAGATTCTCTAATAATTTTTTATTCTTATTTATTTTTATATCTAATTTTTATGTTTACGCTATATTTTAATAATGAAAAAAATATTTTATCACTTTATTTGATAGGTTGTTCATTTATTAATATATTTTATTTTTCTAGTTTTTTTATTTTAAATGATAACGCTAAGAAAGCGCATAAAATAAAATATTTTCAATTTGACAATTCCGCATTTTTTTCTTCTTTGTTTTTAATTGTGTCAACTTTTTTAATGCGTTTTATTTTAAGTAAAGAATATGATCCTAATTTAGTAGCGGATGTCCTGATTTGTATTGCTATTGCTAATTTTCCAGGATCTATAATAACGACAACTTTTGGCGCTAGTTATTTAAATCGAGACATTTCTCTGCCAGTTATTTTTAAATATTTATTTATTTTTTACTTTCTATTGCTATCTACTGTTATAATTCTTTTAATGACTAATACTTATCCTTCTTACAATGAATTAATTAAAATTTTAATTTACAGTTTAGTTGGGGGTATTTTTATGTTTTATGCGCAGATAATTCGGATTTTGAATATAGGTATTTTGTATAATCGTCAATCTGTTTTTTTTAGAGACGCTTTATTTTCTTTAGTTATATTATTTTTTTTGTTTACTTGTATTTTGTTTAATAAAATTTATTTGTTATATTTTTCTTATTCATTCTTTGCTATTCTAATTTATGGTTTTGACTATAAATTGCATGCATTTAATAAAAAATTATAAAAATTATATTTATATTCTAATTAATTTAATATTTTTTTTAAATATTATACTTTTTTTTACTAGTATTTTTTATTTAAAACATTCTATTACATCTTATTTAATATTTTCTGTAATATCTATTTTTTACTTTTACTACACTTGTCTTAAATTTCGTTCTTATACAGAATTGTATATTAGTATTTTTTTATATTTAGGATTTTGGTTTAAATGTTCAATATTTTTTATACTTAATGACTATACTTATCGTCGTCTTCCAGAAAGTCCACAAAGTTATATTATAATGACAGATGAATATCTTAATAAACACTATTCAGTTGTGTTTAACATTTCTTCTCTTTCTATTTTAATAATATTTTTTACCTTCTTCATTATTAATAATTTTATTTTATCATCAAATAATAATAAATTTAACAATTGTAGACTTATTGGATTAAAGAATTTTTTTTTAAACAATAAAATTAAATTATATTTTTCATATATTTTTTTATCTCTTTTGTTAATTTTTTTAAATTATTTTTTTTCTGTAGCTTATCGAGGAAAAACTTATTTAAGCTTTGATATTATTGAACATATTTTTAAAATTTTTCTTTTTTTCGGTATCTTAGTAATCGGATGCCTTTTTCTTGAATTTGAAGATAAACAAAAAAATATAAAAAAATTTATTTTATATAATGTTATTCAAGGTTTTTTGATTTCAATTTCAATTCATAGCAGAGCAATGATATTTGAACAGCTTGTTATTTTTTCTTCTGTCTTTAAAAAATTAAAAAAAAGGAGTTTTAATATAAAGTTTCTTCTCTTTTTAACGATTATTTTTTTTTTATCAGTGGCAACTGTTTCAATTGTCAGATCGAGTAATTCTAATAAAAAATTAGTTTATCATTTTTCTTTTATAAATGATTTTTTTACGTTAGGAACCCAAAGATGGGTTGGTATTGATGGTTTATCAACTGTTATTTCTTATAAAGAAAAAGGTTTAAATTTTTATTTAAATGCACTTAAAGAAACAAATAAATTAGATGTAACTTTCTATGAAAAAAATTTTTTTAAAAAAGAACAAAATAGTGATAGCTTTTACAAAAGTACTTTTGTTCCTGGGTTTATAGCATTTATATATTATTCTGATTCTATTTTTATTTTAATAATAACTCTAATTTTTTTAATAAGTGTTCTGGTTTATATTGAAAGAGTTATTAATTATCTCTCTATGAATTCTTCAATTGTTACTAACTATTTAGCATTTGTGGTTGTTTGGAGAATAATTCATTTTGGAGTATATCCTGTCTACACTTTTTATTATTATTTAATAATTATTTTTTTTGTATTTTGTATATATTTTTCCAATAAGTTATTAAATAAATATTATGATAGATAAATTTTTTTTATATTTAATTCTATTTATTCCTTTTTCCTTTTTATTAGGACCCTTTATTACAGATTTCACTACTCTTTTAATAATATTTTTTTTTTTTATTAAAATTTATAAAAAAAAAGATTTATTTTATTTCAAAAATGATTTTTTAAAATATTTTCTATTATTCAATGTAATTCTTATAATTAGTAGTTTATTTTCAGAAAATATTTTACATTCTTTAAAATCTTCTTTTTTCTTCTTTAGGTTTTATATTTGTTCTATTGCGATTTGGTATGCTCTTGAAAATTATAAAAATTTATTTAACAAATTTATATTTTCTTTAATAATTGCTATATTTATTACGACTCTTGGAGCATTGTATGAATTCATTTTTATAAAAAATTTTTTTTATTTAGTGAATAATTCAACAGGAGAATTGACCCGATTATCGGGTTTTTTAACAAAAAAATTAGTAGTTGGATCGTATTTAACAAGAATTGGGAGTCTTTTATTTGCCATTTCAATTATTTATCTTTTAAGGAAAAAAAACAATTTTTATATTTTATTTTCAGGTTTATTGTATGTAGTCATAATAATTTTTATTTCTGGAGAAAGAACTGCTTTCTTTTCAATATTTTTATTTTCTATTTTAACTTTAGTTTATTTTAGAAAAAAAATTAATATTTATCTAGGCGTATTTGTTTTACTGCTAAGTTTTTTTACCATCCTCAATTTTGAACCAATAAAAAAAAGAATGATAGATTTAACGATAAGCCAATTAAATAATACAATGTCGTTTGAATGGAAATCTGAAAAAAGCGACCCAAAAGATTTTGTTTATTTAAGCGTACATCATAATGCACATGCAAGAACAGCTTTAAAAATGTTTTATGATAGTCCTGTAATTGGGCACGGACCAGGCATGTTTAGGTTTGTCTGTCATAAATTTATATATAATGAATTTTCATGCACAACTCATCCTCATAATTTTTATTTACAACTATTAGCGGAAACAGGAACTTTTGGATTTTTATTTTTGTTGATATTTTTTATTCAAGTAAACATAAAGATATTTACTGGGCTGGTTAAACCAATTTACAATAACAAAAAAAATATTGAGTTTTTGCTTTATTTAAGCATTTTGATTTCAATTTTACCTTTTTTTCCTTCAGGAAATCTTTTTAATAACTGGCTAGCACCTCAAATATTCTTGCCATTTGGATTTCTGCTATATTTATACAATAGAAAATATTTATGATTGAGTTTTTTATTATTTTATTTTTTTTTGTGTTAAATTACTTTTTTTTCTGCAATTTTTATAAAATTTCATTATATTTAGATGTATTTGACAAGCCCTTAAAAAGAAAAATACATAAGAAAAAAGTCGCAAGCATTGGTGGGGTTTTTTTTTTAATTAATTTTCTCTTCATTATTGCAGTAGGATATTTATTTAAGATAAAGTTATTCTATTTTAATATTGGTGACTCCGTAAAGTATTTTTCATTCTTAATAACATTTATCTTATTTTTTATTCTGGGCATTCTAGATGACAAATATATTCTCTCTTATAAAATAAAATTCTTCTTTTCTTTTTTATTTTTATTTTTTTTAATTAAAATTGACAAAAATTTAGTTATTTATGAACTAAGATTCTCTTTTTTAGAGTATCCTATACTTTTAAAATATTTTGCTACCTTTTTTACTATCTTATGTATTTTACTTTTCTTAAATGCATGCAATATGATTGATGGCTTAAATCTTTTATCAATATCTTATTTTATATTTATAATATTTTTTTTTATATTTAATAAATATATTTCAAATTTATTTATTTTATTAATTTTTTATTATATATTTTTTATTTACTTAAATAATAGAAACCAAATTTTTTTGGGTGACAACGGAACTATCTCAATTTCTTTTTTACTGAGTTATTTTTTTATAAAATCCTATAATGCAAATTTTATTTCTAATGTTGATATAATTTTTTTAATTATGGCAGTGCCAGGACTTGACATGTTCAGATTATTTCTTGAAAGAATTTTAAATAAAAAAAATCCATTTAAAGCTGATAGCAATCACTTACATCATTTGATCTTATATGAGTTCCCAAAAAAAAATGTCGCATCAATCCTATTGATTTTGGTATTAATTTTTCCCTACACTTTAACATTTACTAAATTATCTTATCTTTTTATTTTATTAATTACACTGCTACTATATTTAACTCTTCTTATTTTTTTAAAATTAAAAATTAAAAAAAAATAAAGTAAAATGAATTACTTTTATAAAAATATTTTAGATAAAAATTTAAATTCTTTAAAATTATTAATGATTACATTGTTTATTTTTTTTTTTGATATAAAATTTAAAATATTTTCAACATTAATAGATTTGAGATTATTCTCCTTATTTCTATTTTTAATAATGCTTTATGAAATTCGATCTTTAAAAAAAATAAATTTTTTCTTTTGGTGTCTATTTATATTGTTACTCTTTCATTATTTTTTAAGTACATTTATTAATAAAATTCAAATTAATTTCTATTCAATAATTAAAATTATTTCAGCTTTTTTAATTTTATCTTCTATTTATTATTATAAAGAATTTATTCTTAAAAATTTTAATAAAATAATACATTTATTTTTAATTCTTTTTTTCTTAATTTTAACAGTTTCTAATATTATAAATTTTTTTTATGGAAGCTTTACAATAAATTGTTTTTATGGTTGTTTTAGTGTTAACAGATTTTTATATTTAGAAAATTCACATTTAGCATACATTAGTTCTTTAATTATCTTTTATTATATTCATAATTTGTCAAATAAAGAGAATATTAAATATTTTCCTTTTTTTTTATTTTTTTTTATTTCTTTAATTAAAAATCAATCAACCACTTTATTAGTATCTAATATTTTAATTGCTATTTTTTTTTTAATCTTTTTTTCAAAAAAATTAGATAAATTTAAAGCTATTTCCTTTTTATGTATATTTGTTGTTTCAACGATATTTATATTTAATTCTTTTCATAAACAAAAAGTAGACGATTTTGTAAATATTTTTTCAGAAAATAAAGATCAAGAAAATTCAACATTTATATTATCCACACCTAAGACCTCGCATGTAAAAAATTTGTCATCAGACGTTTACTTTTTTAATTTCAAAATAGCACTTAATTCATTAGTTGATAGACCTTTTGGTTGGGGCTTGTTTAATTATCAATATGCTCATCAAAAGTATTCTAAAATTACCAAAAGTTATCTTGAGGGATCAAGTTGGCTTAACAGTGATGATGGTGCAAATATTTTGTTCAAATCCATCGTTGAACTTGGTTTTTTTAGTTTGATCCTTTGGGTCCCATTCTTATTTTTTTTGTTTAATAGAAAAATTGATTTTCATTATAAACTTTTAATTGCGCCTCCGGTAATTACGCAAGTATTAATTAGGGGCTCAGGATTTTTTAATGGTGGTTTTGTAGTTTTTATAATTCTATATTTTTATTTATTATTAAAAAAAAACTAGCAATATTTTATTTTTTTGTAAGCTGAAGATGTTAAAAACATTTTTTTATATATTCTATTGTATCTAGTGTTCAAATTCTTTATGGGAAAATCTTTCTTAATAAATTTTTCCATTTTCTCAACTAAATCATATTCATTTTTAGGATCACTAATTAATCCTAACTGATTTTTTTTTATTATTTCAGATATCTCTTGAGATGGATTTATATCAGCTAGTACAGGCAAATTAGATTCTAAATAGGAAAAAAATTTTCCTGGAAAATTATTAAAAAGAATTTTTTGATCTAAAGATATAATTCCCACATTAAATCTTGAAATATATTTTGTAAATTTATCCTCATTTATGGTGTCTGCAAAATAAACTTTTTCTCTTTTAATAAGTTTTTTTAATCTAAATTTTAAAAATTCTAATTTTGCGCCATTACCGATAAAATATATTTGAAAAATTAAATTTTTATTATGCAATATATTAATGGCATTAATTATTCTTTCCCAGTTCTGAGCAGGACCTATTGTTCCAGCGAAAACAAATTTACAAATTTTATTTTTTTTTATTTTTCGCTTAATAATTTTTTTTGTTAACCAGTTGTAAATTATAATAATTTTTTTTTTTTTATTGTATTTTTTTAATATTTTCTGATCATATTTAGATTGTGTAGCTATTATATCTGTATTTTTGTATTGAATTTTAGAAATCATTTTAGCTATCCATATTAGTGGATTTAGGATTTGCCATCTATTTTTTTGAATATACCAATCAGGGAATATATCTCTTATTATTAAAAGAATTTTACATTTATAAATTATTTTTAGATTATGAAAAATTAATCCAAAAAAAATAGAAGGAGAAAATACAATAATTTTATCAATTTTTATTTTTTCTTTTCTTAGTAAAAAAAGAAATTTAAACGGTAAAATTAATTCTTTTAATCCTCTGATTAAAAAATTTTTACTTTTAATTCCTTTTATTTCAATTGGAATATATTCAATATTTTTTATTTTTAAATTTTTATTATTTTTAATTTTTTTATTTTTTGGAAAAATTAAAACAGCATGATCATTTTGATTGCTTATTTCTTTTAAAAGATCATAAATATGTCTTGATATAGATTTATTCTCGGGATAAAAACAATCGCTGATTATCAGGTATCTCATTGAAAAAAAAAACAATTATCACAGTTTCTGGCATCAGGCCAGATTTTATAAGGATGTCCAAGCTATTTATTGATCTTGATAAAAAATTTAATCATATCTTAATTCATACCGGTCAGCACTATGACAAAATTCTCTCAGATGTTTTTTTTGAAGAGCTTAATATTAGAAAACCAGATTATAATCTTCGAATTGGCTCACATAATAATAAGCATTATCAGCAAATATCTTTTCTGGCAGTAAGATTTATTAAGTTATTAAAGTTAAAAAAAATTAACCCGGATTTAATTATTTTTTTAGGAGATTCCAATTCTGTAGCTCTATCATTTTTTTTAAAAAAAGAAGGTTACAAAATAGGACACATAGAAGCAGGCATGAGATCTTACGACAAAAGAATGTTTGAAGAAATTAATAGAACCATTTGTGATCATTGTAGCGATTTTTTATTTGTCTATCACAAAGACTATAAAAAAAATTTAGAGTTAGAAAATATTAGAAAAAATGTGTACGTGGTCGGCAATACTATTGTTGAGCCGTATAAATTTTTATCTAATAAAATAAAAATCAATAAAGTAAAAAAATTTATATTAGTTGATATTCATAGACCAGAGAATTTTTTACATTCTAAAAGATTAATAAATCTATTTAAATATTTAAATATTTGTAAAAATATATTTAAGTGTGAGATAATATTCTTAAAATTCAAGAGAACTATGAAAGAACTAAAAAAAATAAAAACAAATATTAAGTTTGTTAATTTTATAGAACTTCAAAGCTATAAAAATTTTATTAGGCTTCAAAAGGAATCTTTTTTTATCATTTCTGATTCAGGCACAGCCCAAGAAGAACCTGCCTTATTCTTCAAGCCCGTGATAGTCCCTAGAGATTTTAGTGAAAGACCACAGTCTTATAATAATAATTGTTCTTTTAAATTAAATATAAATAATACTAATTTGAGTTGGAAAAAATCTATTCAATGGATTAAAAATCATAAAAATGGCAAGATTAGAATGAATAATAATTGGCTAGGCAAAGGCGATACTTCAAAAAGAATTATAAATATACTTAAACAAATTTTATGAAAATATTAATTGTAGGAGGAGCAGGTTATGTTGGTGGGGTAGTCACAGATTTATTAATAAAAAATAAATATAATGTAACTGTTTATGATTCTTTGCTTTACGAGGATCAATATATGAAAGATTGCCCATTTATATTAGGAGACGTTAGAGATGAAAGTAAACTTAAAGGTTTGTTAAGTAAATTTGATACCGTGGTTTGGATTGCGGCATTAGTTGGGGATGGTGCTTGCAATATAGATCCTAAATTAACCAATGAGATTAATTTTAAATCAGTTGAATTTTTAAGTCAGAATTTCAATGGAAGAATAGTTTTTTTTTCAACTTGCTCTGTTTATGGAGCTCAAAATCAATTATTAAATGAAAATTCTTCTGTTAATCCTCTTTCATTATACGCATCAACAAAATTAAAGGCAGAAAATGCATTAAAAAATAAAAATGCTATTATATTTCGTCTTGGTACTTTGTTTGGTCTTTCTGATAAATTTGCAAGATTAAGAATGGATTTGGTTGTTAATACTCTCACAGCAAAAGCGTTTATAGAAAATAAAATAAATGTATTTGGCGGAGAACAGTATAGGCCATTATTACATGTCAGAGATGCCGCTAAGGCAATTCATGAGTCTATATCATCAAAAGAAGTGGGAATATTTAATTTATCCTTAGATAATTTTAAAATAATTGATATTGCAAATGCTATAAAAGATCACTTTCCAAGTTTAGAAATATTAATTGAAGATATACCATTTCAGGATACTAGAAATTATAGAGTGGATAATTCAAAAAGCTTAAATTTACTAAATTTTAAAGCTGATATTTTATTATTAGATGGTATTAAAGAAATTAAAAAACTTTTAATGGAAACAAGAATTAAAGATATTAATAATCCTAGGTATACTAATCAAAAATATCTACAAATATTTAAACCGTAATGATTAAAAAACCAAATAAAATTCCCGGAGACAAAATTTTTGATAATAGAGGATCATTGTCATTTGTTAATAGTTTTGGATTTAATAGAGTAAAAAGGTTTTATTTAATACAAAATCATCAAAAAAACTTTATTAGAGCTTGGCATGCACATAAAAAAGAAGAAAAATATTTTTTTTGTGTTGAGGGGTCTTGCCAAATTTCTTGTGTCGCAGTTAATAACTTCAAAAATCCAAATAAAAGCTCAAAAATTTATAGTTGGGTTCTAAGCGATCAAAAGCCAGAAATTATCTTTATTCCCAAAGGTTATGCTAATGGTTCTATGAATTTTTCGATAAATACAAAAATTTTAGTTTTTTCATCTTCAACATTGCAACAAAGCGCATCTGATGATTATAGATATCCATTTGATTATTGGAACCCGTGGTCAATAATTAAAAGATGAAAAAAATATTAATTTTTGGCAGCACCGGGATGCTCGGATCAGAGGTGCTAAAAGTTTTTGCTAACGAAAAAAATTTTATTGTTACCGCAACATACAAAAATAAATATTTATTAAATAAATTAAAGAAAATTCTTAATCCTTCATTAAGGAAAAAAAATAAATTTATAAAATTTGATGTCACAAATTATAACACTAAAAGTCTAAAAAAATGCTTGGGCAATAATCAATACATTATAAATTGTATTGGGGTTATAAAACCTTATATAGACGAGAAGAATAAAAAGTCCAAGAACGCATTGTTAGTAAATTCCATTTTTCCTCACAACCTTAATGAAGCAAATAAATTTCATAAAAATGCTAAAATTTATCAGATTGCAACAGATTGTGTATTTAGCGGAAGTAAAGGAAATTATTTAGAAAATTCAGAACATGATGCTCTAGATATTTATGGAAAGACTAAAAGTTTAGGAGAAGTGTCTGATAAATCTTTTTTTAATATTAGATGTTCAATTATTGGCAATGAAATAGGAAATTATAAATCATTAGTTGAATGGTTTAGAATGCAGAAAAAAAATTCAAAATTAAATGGTTTTTCAGATCACTTATGGAATGGAATCACAACATATGTTTTTGCGGAAATTATCAAAACTATTATTATAAAAAAAATCTCCCTTCCAAATGTAACTCATATTATTCCTAAAAATAAAATTTCTAAGTTTGAACTGTTAAAATTATTTAAAAAAATATTAAATAGAAGAGATATTGAAATAAAAAAAGTTTTATCAAATAAGAAGACCGATAGAACATTAGACACAATTCACCCTTCATTAAATAAATTAATGTGGAGAAAGTCTATTTTTAAAAAATGTCTAAATATGAAAAATATTGTAGATACTTTAACAAAATAATTATTTATATTTATTTTAAAGTAATTTTTGCTTCGCTTCTTTTATTTTTAATAATTGATTTTACTATTAGTAGTTTGTTAAATGAAAAAATTAAATAATACATTTTAGGCAATTTATTTAAAATTTATTAGACCACTCTTTAAATTGACAGAATATAAAAAAAATATTGATGGACTTAGAGCAATTGCTGTTTGTAGCGTTATATTTTACCATGCCACTCAAGAAGTCTTCGGTATCAGATTATTTCCTGGGGGGTACTTAGGAGTTGATATATTTTTTGTTATATCGGGATATTTAATTACATTAATTATTGTAAATGAATTTGAGGCAACAAATAATTTTTCATTAATTAATTTTTTCGATAGAAGAATCAGAAGAATATTTCCTGTATTATTATTATCGATTATTATATTTTTATTACCTGCTTTTTATTACTTAGTTTCATTTGTCTTTGTTAGTGATGTTAAATCTATAAATAGTATTTTTATTTTTAGTACTAATTATTATTATAGTTATATAAACCAATTATACGGAGCAGAATCCTCTTTAGAGAAACCATTTCTTCATACTTGGTCTATTGCTCTTGAATTTCAATTTTATGCATTTATTTCAATATTTTTTTTATTAGCTTTTAAGTATTTTAAGAAATTTTATCTATACCTACTAATATTTTTTTTTTTTATTAGTTTAATATTTTGTCAAATTAATAGCGGTATTAATTCAGTTTCTAACTTTTATTTGCCCTACGGTAGATTTTGGGAGTTTATTGCCGGATGTTTTATATATTTTTTTGAAAAAAAAATTGAAATAAAAAAAAACTTTTTTACATCTAATTTGCCTTTTGTAAATTTATTTTTAATTTTATTATGTTTTTCTTATTTTAATCATAATACTTCTCACCCTTCAATTTTAACTTTAATCTTAATTATAAATGTTTCTCTACTAATTTTATTTTCTCATCATAATTTTTTTATAGAAAATATTTTAACTTCAAAGTTATTTGCTAAAATTGGATTATTATCTTATTCATTATATATTTTTCATTACCCATTATTTGCGTTTACTCGTATTATTTTTAATAAGAGTGATGGTGGAACAATTGTAATAGTAATTAAAATTTTTTTGCCTATAATTTTGTTTGTAATCTCATTAATAAGTTTCAAATATATTGAAAAAATATTTCGAGATAGAAGAATAGTTCCAGCAAAATTATTTTATTCAGTTTTTTTATCCCTAATTATTTTTATTTTATGTATAAATTTTTATATTATAAAAAATAAGGGTTTTGAAAAAAATTGGATAGTGGAAGATTACCGTTTTAATAAAAATTATTATAATTTAGAAGTTAATGATTTAAAAAAAAGTTTATTAAAAAAAATTGATTTTGAACAATTAAAAAATTCCAATAATAAAAAAATTCTTGTATTTGGTAACTCTCATGCAGCTGATTTTTATTATAGTTTGAGTTTAAAGAAAGATTTATCAAACCAATATGTTTTTTATTATATACCAAAACAAATCATCTGCCTTTCAGTTCTCGTTAATCTTGAAAATACCAAAAACTGCGCTAGCGATGTAAATGAATTTAATACGTATACAGCAGAAGAGTATAGCAAGATAATTAATCATATGGATATTATTATAATATCTTCAAGATATTATAGTGATGATATTGATCAATTAGATAAAAACTTAAAAAACCTTAAAAAATTTTTTAAAAAGAAAATTATAATTGTGACTAACTCTCCCCAATTTAGTGGTGTAAATAGATATGGTCAACCAGGATGGACTTATACCGATCTTTTTATTTTTAATAATAAACGCTATCCTAATCAAAATGAAATGCAGTTGATGGAAGAACAATATTACTTAAATTCGCAAGGTAATCATTTTGGAATTCCGTCCATTAACAATAAAATAAAACAGATCGCCAAGCAGAATGATATTGAAGTATTGGATATATACAATTTACTTTGCAATTCTGACATTAAAAAATGTAAGTACTTAACAGCTGATAATAAAATAATTTATAGAGACTACGGGCATCTTACAATTTACGGGATGAATTTATTGGCCGAATTGATATTTAATAAAAAGGAAAATTTACTTAATTTTTAAAATTTGGTTGCGGGGCTTGGATTTGAACCAAGGACCTTCAGGTTATGAGCCTGACGAGCTACCAGACTGCTCCACCCCGCGATAAAGACGTGGTATATATATCATTATAACTTATTTATTACACTATTCTTAATTTCACCATTATTTCAGAATCTATTTGAAAATTAATTTTAAATTTTTTATAGAACATCTATTTTTATTTTTAAAGTTTACAAATTTAATATTTGTAGTTATAAAACCCTGCCTGGTGATTATTGCAAAGGAGTAACACCCGATCCCATTCCGAACTCGGCAGTTAAGCCCTTTAGCGCCAATGGTACTTTGTCTTAAGGCACGGAAGAGTAGGTCGTTGCCAGG
>Ga0114968_10000303_pt1 | contig 36690 bp, 19 predicted proteins | sample M_130807_EF_Meta_FD_87020 | JGI IMG/M metagenome (GOLD analysis project Ga0114968, IMG submission 87020) | Freshwater microbial communities from Lake Montjoie, Canada to study carbon cycling - M_130807_EF_MetaG | ecosystem: Environmental > Aquatic > Freshwater > Lake | place: Lake Montjoie... | reverse complement strand
GGTCATGCGGCGTGTTGTTGACGTCCACCACCTTCGGCATGCCGGTGATGTCGCCCATTTCCTCGAACTGCGCGGGGTTGATCTGCACGAAACCGACGCCCTTCCGGGCGGCGAAGTCGCGCACCGATTGCGTCTTGCCGATGCCGTGACGACCCCAGATGCAGCATGGCACGGGCTCGTGGCCCTGCTTCATCCGTGACGCATTGCCGGCGTAGACGTGGTCGATGAATCGCTCGAAGCGCTTGCCAGTGAGCTTGGGGCCGAAGAGGACGTACTCGAAATCGGTGGACATGGTCTTGGTCTTTGGGTTTCGTGGATTCTTGGAATCTTGCCAATATTCCGAGGCATTCCCGCCTCAATCGTCACCGTCGGAATCAACATGGAGTGCGGGCATTGAATCCCTCAGCCAGGCGTGCAGTCGTTCCCAGCCGGGGCCGCTGCCGATCACCATGGTCTCGAGCCAGTGCATCTCCGCGATGGCGGGCGGCAGCTCCACATGATTCGCTCCCTTGAGATTCAGGGTCTTCAGCTTGCGACAACGGACAATAGACGGCGGAACACGGAGCAGGCACTTTCCTGAGATCTCCAGGTGCCGAAGGGCGCAACCCTCGGGAAGTTCGGGCAGCTCGATGCCGACCGTCGAATGGACCTGCAGCCGGCGGAGCGACGGCAGCGCAAGCACTGCGGGCGCGATGCGCCGAACTGGAGATTCCCGTATCTCGAGTGCGACGAGCTCGTGACAGGCTGCGAGCCATTCAGGAACATCCTCGATCGACGTGCCCGTCACGATCAGCGTTTGCAGCTCCGGCATCCGCTGCAGTACGTGCGGCAGCGCCACGAGCCCACGGCCGTCGATCCGGAGGGACCGCGCCTGGCACTTGGCGAGGTCGGCCGGGTACTGCCGCTCCGGCAGCCCCGGGAGCGTCAGGTTGGTAAGGTCACTGCATGTCCCGAGACCCGCGGGGATGGCGCCGAGGGAGGCGCATCCGAGCCCAAGCGTCTGGAGCCATGGGAATCCTCCCAGCGACCCGCATTCCACCAGGGGCGTGGAACCCAGCTCCATCCGGACAAGGTTTTCCGTGGTGGCCCCGGTGTCCCAGCGCTCGACCCGAGAGCCGGTCATGGTGACAGCAACGTCGCAGCGCACCTGGTCCATGCTGAACATGGGCGGCACCTCGCGGAAGCCCGTCCCGGTCAGGTCAACCTCCTGCGGTTCGACACTCGGGAATCGGTCGTGGTACCCCTGATGCACCGCTTCCTGGCGTTTCTCCGGCCATGTCGACCAGGCCTCACGATCCGAGGAGTGGACCTCTGACAGGCTGCCACAATCCCTGCACGACAGCGAATCGAGCGTGAGAATGCCGAGCAGGTTCTCGGGGATCGAACGGAGCCGAGGGCATTCATTCAGGGTGATCGAGTCGAACTTGAGCTCCATCAGTTCCGCAGGAAATGTCTCGATCAGCGTGCGTGAGGCAATCAGGGAAAGCGCGCCTCGCTCGGGCGATTCAAAGTCGCCCTGATACCTACCGAAATCAGGGGCATCCTGCTCCGCGTCGCCTGCTTCTTCCTCGCCCGCTTCGTCTTCCGTGTCGACTTCCTCTTCCCCGTCACCTTCTTCGACCTCGTCCGATTCTTCCTCCGAGTCGGTTTCGGCATCTTCCCCGGCATCTTCGACCCGCTGGTCCTCGATTTCGGGATCCTCGCCGTCGGGTACCGTCACGTCGTTCAGGGGGCGCGGCAGCGCCAGGAGCGGATTTCCGGAAATGTCCAGTGAGCCCGACGGGTAGACGATCGGCGGCATCGAGGAGAGTTCGTTGTCGCTCACGTCGATCCAGCGCAGGCGTCGGGCCGCGAACACGTCTGCTCCAATCTCCACGATCCCGTTGGAGCCCAGTGCGACGCCCTCGAGCAAGGGGAGCAACGAGAGCGGCACGTGGACCGACCGAATGCGATTTCCGTGGAGCCGCAATTCTTCGAGATGGTGCGCATTCTCAAGCCAGTCGGGCAGCGCAGTGATCTGGTTGTTATCGAGGTCGAGCTTCTCAATGGATCCAACGAAGTCTCCAAAGACCTCAGGCACCTGCTCCAGGAGGTTTCCGTCGAGATTGATCTGGTACGGAGCGACATTGATCTCCGCCACCGCCGTCAGGCCGGCATTGCAGGCGCGAAGGCTGCGGCACTCCGGAAGGTTCGCGAATGACCTCGGATGCAGCGGGCACTCCGAAAGGTCGATGGCGGAGACACGGTGGACGCCCCAGCTCTCCGGCAGGTCGGTGATCGGCGTGCCGCCCAAGTCGATTTCGAGCCTTTCGTACCGGTGATCATCGTTGCGCGCAGGCGCGGGAAGGTCCGGCAGCGCGACGAGGGGCGTACCGGAGAGGTCCACCGATTCCTTACCATCGAGCAGCCAGGCAGGGACCGAACGCACCGAGGTCCGCGCGAGGCTGATCCGCGGGCTGCAACGCAGGGCTTCGATGACCTCCGCGGGAAGCGAGCCGATGTCGTCGATCGGCATGTCGGACAGATCGAACTCCCAGCTCAAATCGCCGCGCGCCCGCGCGATCATGATGCCGCTTGCCTCCTCCCGCGTCAGCGGGCGGTCGGCTCCGGGAAGCAATCGCTCCCGTTCCTCGCGGAACAGCCCGGTGGGGCTCACCCACTTGTCGCCCACGGCATTCGGCCACAGCATCGCCAGCCCATCGCGGCCGTCCATGTGCCGCGCCGCGTCCACGAACGCCGTCCACGCGTCGTCCGGCAGCACGCGGACCACGGCATCGCGCAGCGGGCCGAGCGCGGGGATTGGATTCGCCTTCCCCCGGCCGGCAGCAGCGCGCGCCCGCAAGATGCCACGCGCAAGGCGACCGAGCCCCTTGGAATCCGCACACTCAAGCGCATCCGCCGCCATCTCGGTCACCTCGACCACCGGATGCTGCGAAACCACCGCCAACAGCACGGCCCGCCCACGTCCGTCCGCCAACAGGTCCGGAAGCGCGAACCGCAGGCTGACCAGCGCTGCCGCGGGGGCGGTCGCCGTCAGGTAGCGACGATTTCCGCCGCGGTGCGCATCGATCGCACCGCGAATCTCCGCCGACGATCTGACCGACACCCAATGCCCGGGCGATCGCTCGATGCGGTCGTCCGGACCCACAAGCCCGATACGCGCCATGCCCACGATCGTGGACGCGGTCAGCGGGCCCTCGATGCCACGGATACGGCTGTCGATGCGGTAGGTGCGTTGGTCGCTCATTGCTTGGCTCGTGGGCAGCGGTTCCCGCAGGTCAGCTCACGTCGGTGGCAGGCAACGCGCGCCGCAGGCGCGCGAGCGTCGCTGCATCGACATGCATGCCTACCTTGAGTTCGTGCAGCCACGTCATCGATTCCACGCTCGGAGGAAGCCCGCCGGACAGGCGGCAACCGATGGACAACGTCCGCAGGGACCTGCACCGCGCGATCGACTCGGGAATGCACACCCATCCATCGCCCTCGATCGAGATCGACTTCAATGGCCCACCGGGCGGCAGGTCGGGGAGCTCGAGCACGGTCTTCAGACCGCTGATGACCAGCTCGCGGATCGACGGCCCAGCAAGTGCCTCCGATGCGATGCTCCGAAGGGGACTTCCAGAGACGTTGAGCGTCTGGAGCCTCCTGCAGCGGCCGATCCAGCCAGGCAGTTCCTCCAGGGAAGTGTCTCCCACGGTCAGGTTCTCCAGCGCAGGGAGCGTCGCGATGAATCGCGGCAGCGACCGGATGCCGTGCCCCCGGATCGTCAGGTTCTCGAGCTTCGCGAGCGAGGAAAGATCCACCGGGCAGAGATCCGGATCGATGCCGTCGACCTCGAGCTGGGTGAGTTCCGTGCACTGTCCGAGGCCTGCGGGAAGCGCCGGCCCGGCGGAGGCGGGCAGGTCGAGGCAGGTCAGCCCCTCTACCGCCGAAAGGTCGATTGGACCCGCCAGCACCGACGAGGAGAGCACAAGCGATTCGATCCTGACGCGTTCCTTGCCCCTACCCTCGGCGAGCCCGCGGAGGTCCGCACAGTCGATCCGGAACGGCACCCGCATCTCCGTTGCGAACAGGTTCAGGCTGCGATCGAAGTCGAAGGGCTTCGCCGTGTCCATCCGCCCCAAGTGGCTGATCGAGCAACTCGAGATGTCGACCCGGAGGCTGACCGGCTCGTCCAGGTCTGCAAACCCTGACTTGAGCGACGCGAGCCGCGATTCCTTCCAGGACTCGAACGGACGACCGCCCTGCTCGATGCGAAGCAATGAGACGCATCCATCGCACTCGAGTGCCTGAAGGGTTGGCATGCCGAGTAGCCCGGCCGGCAGGCTCGCGATCCGCCGGCAGTTGGAAAGGTTGACCCCCTGCAGCTTGCGCTTCAGGAGCGATGGCTCGAACTCCGAGATGAGCGTCTCCGAGGCGTTGAGCGTCAGCGACCGGCCAAGGGGATCCCACTGGTCCTCGTCGCCGGATTCCTCCTCGTCGTTATCAGCATCGTCGTCATCGGACTCTTCGCCATCAAAGCCATCACTTCCCGATCCATCGTCCTGGCCAAAGCGTTCGGCCTCCACATCGGAGGATTCAACTTCGCTTTCGGCCTCGTCATCCGTATGAAGATCCTCGATGAGGACGTCGTCCGTGCACAGCAATGTCGTCCGCAGCAGCCCCTCTTCGAGATCGCGCGGCAGTTTCAGGAGAGGATTGCCGGAAACATCAAGTTCATCGACCGGGTAACGCATGTCCGGCAGGTGCGACAGCCGATTCCCCGAGAGGTACACGGAGTCCATCTGGGAAGCAGCGAAGACGGAAGAACCGACGGTCTCCAAGCGGTTTTCATTGAGGTAGACACGCTTCAGCTCCGGAAGTTCCGAGAGGGGCTGCTCGACCCGCACGATGAGGTTGGTCCGCAGGTCGAGGCTTGTCAGGGCGACCGCCTCCATGATCCAGTCCGGGATCTCCTCGATGCGGTTGTCACCCAGATCGAGCACCTGCACCGACTCGATCCCATCCCGCAGTGCAGGCGGGAACTCGGACAGGACGTTGCCGGAGAGGTTGATGTTGGCTGGGCAGGACGAGATCGACGTCAACTCCCGCAGCCCGGCGCTGGCGGCACGCAGCGTGCTGCAACGCGGCATGTGGGCCAGGGCATCGGCGGCAAGCGGGCAGGTCGAAACGTCGATCGTGTCGAACTCGCAGGCGCTCCACGAGGCCGGGAAACCACGGACCATCGTCCCGCTCAGGTCGATGGAGCAACCTTCGCCGTCGTCACGAGCTCCGGGGATCATTGACAACTCGGGGAGTTCCTCGAGCGGCGAGTTGGCCAGGTTGACCTGCGTCTTGTTGTTGAGGATCCAGGAAGGAATCCGCCTGAGCCGGGTGTCCGAGAGATCCACCTCGGCTGTGGCACGCAGAGCCCTGCGGATGTCCGGCGGAAGTGAGTCCAGGTCCGCGATGTCGCTGTGCGAGAGGTCGATTGCGCTCGGCATTTCGCCCTCGTCGGAGGCCGCGATCTCCCGGCGCACCGATGCGATGAGGTCGTCGATCCCACGCCGGGGCGAAGGCGGATCGAAGACGACGGTTCGTTCGCCGGCCATGGCGCGGGCCGGATCGATCCATGCGCCGCCGGCGGCGTTCGGCCAGAGCGCGGTCAAACCATCGCGGGCATCGATGCAGCGTGCAACCTGCACGAAGGCATCCCATGCTTCCGGCGGCAAGGACGAACTGACGCACTTCCGCAGACGATCGCCATCCCAGTTGTTGGTCTGGCCGGGATCCCATTCGCGTCGCGCGGCGGCGATCTCCCGGGCGAGCACGGCAAAGGACGCGGCCGCGCGCGTCACCAGCGCCTCGCAGGCGAAGCCCATCACCGGCTCGGACGGATGCTGGGCCACGATGGCCAGCAGCTCGGCACAGCCGCGTTCGGTCTGGAGCAGTTCAACCACGGCGAACCGCAGCGACACCGATGCCGCAGCCGACGAAGTGGCGCGCAGGTACAGGCGCTCCGCCCTGCGTGCCTCGATCTCCTTCCGAAGTTCCCGGGAAGATTCCACCGGCACCCAGCGACCGGCCTCGCGCTCGATGCGGTCGCCCTGACGCACCAGGTCCGCCCGGGCCATGGAGATGAGCGCCGCGGCCGTGAACGGCCCCTCGATTCCTCGGGTGCGGCTCTCGATGCGGTAGGTACGCGGTGCAGGCATGGCCACTCCTCGGAAAGAACCGGAATCCCGGATGAACGGGCAATCTACCCGTTGCCCGCGGCACGAACGCGCTCGATCAGCTCGTCCACGCCCGGCACATCACCCCACCGCCGGGCCGCCCGACCGAGCGGAAGCGCCCGACAGGCCGCCGCGTGACGGGCGCCCTCCACCGGGTCCCCGAGCCCCTGCCAGGCCTGCGAGGCAACCGCGTGCGCCAGCACGAGCGCCTCCGGCGGCGTGGGCGCTCCCGGGGGACCGATCACCGAATCCGCGGCCTCCGCGGCAACGGCGGCCGACCACGGCAACGCCCGGGCTGCCGCCAGCGACGCCATGCAGGAGACCGCCCGATCGCCGGTGCCAAGTCGCTCGAGCAATGCCGCCGCGCACGTGATCGCCAGTGCCGCAACTGCGGGCGGAGTGCAGGCATCGCCCTCCACCGAGCAGCCCTCCAGGGACCTGCGCAACAGCTTCGACAGGCACCGCGACGCTCGCCGGGAGCCCGTGGACACGCACTGCGCCGTGGCAGCCGCCACCAAGGGCTGCACCGCGTTCGCGGTCTCCGGAGCCCGGAAGTCCGGATCCAGCGCGAGCACGTGCTCCAGCGATCCACGGATGACCCCGAACCGCGGCGGCGCTCCGCGCGCGCACAGGGTCACGGCACCGCGCGAAACCACGTCACGAACGGATGCGATCGCGGCGCGCCGTGCCGTACGGTCAAGCCACGAACCGTCGCGGGCGCGGCGCATGAGTTCGCGGAGTGCATCCCGACCGACCTCGAAGCCAGCCACATCCCCGGATTCGGCAGCCGCAAGCATCACCACACCCCAAAGCCTGACCATGGGCGCTACGTCGGCGGCCGAAATGCCGCGGCCCTCCATGGACTGCAGCAGCCGGGCGGCGGCGGCGGGGCCGAGGTCCACTGGCTCGGTCACGTGCCCGGCGGCTGGTCTTCGCACCAGTCGTCGTCGAGGTCGACGCTGTCGTCCGACAGCAGGTCGTCGATCGTTTCGTCGGACGGGAGGAGGTCGTCCGTGTCCACGGCTTCGTCAATCAACTCCCCGCTCGCGATCTCAGCGCTATCCACAACAGCAACCTCGCCAATGTCGTCGAACGTGAGCTCCAACGACTCTTCGAGCTCGCCTTCGAACAGCGAGAATCCCTCTTCCTCAACCGGGGCTGGCAAGGAAGAATCGGTGATTACAGGAGTCTCCTCAAACGTCTTGGCCGGCCGGCCGTCCAAGCGTGCTGCCTCAGCATTCGCCGACATTCCCTGAGGGGGTGCTTGTTCGGAAGTCAGCGCCCCCGGAATCGAGCGCAGCCACTCCGCCATCGGCGTCACGCCCTTCGCACAGATCTCCGAGAGCCGAGCCCGCCACCGGATCCCCAATCCCGGTGCGACCAAATCAAGCGCAGATGCCATCCGGTCCAAAGCTGCCGCCGAAGGCACAAGTACGTCCGGCCCACCAGCCTGGGCCCTTCGGGCAGCCTGGCGCCAAGCAGCATCGACCCCGGCGTTGGCCAGCCCCGCCTGCCGCGCGAACACCTCGCTCGACTCTCCTTCCCGAACTGCACCAGCCTTGATCGACACCGCAAGAGCAGCGGCGACCGCGTGAACAATTTGCTCCTGACCGGAACCAATGGACATTCTTCCAGTATATACCCGATTCATTACCTAAACTCTCACCGTGGCATCAGCGCCAAAATCAGGAGCTTCCGCTCGAGACGTTGGTGGTGATCCCGACACCGTCGCTGCTCTGACTGTGCTCCTCTGGCTGGGGCGAACCGATGGACCGCTGAACGGTTCTGAACTCGCCACGATCGCGCGAATATCCTCAGCCAACGCCGCAGGGATCCACGCGTTCGCTCACGCTATCGATCGGGCGGCCGAGATCACGTTCGAGGAACTGCGCATCGCTTTCGAACGACTGATTGCGTCGCCGAGCACGCGGAGGAGGTCGCTACTCCGAGCAGCAGTCAGAGTCGCGATCGCGGACGGCGAACTCACTGCTGCAGAAGACCAAGCCCTGCGGTTGGTTGCGGACGCTTGTGCCGGAGGGGTTGACGGCGAGAGGTCGCTAGCCTCCGAATTGGCGACACTCGGACGGAGGCTGGCACCCCCCAGCGATCTGTCGAGCCCGGAATGGTGGTCAGCGCGCGCCCCGCAGGGCCCGCGCGCACGACCAGCCAGCGGATGGCCGATCGAGTCTACGCGCGCCTTCCGTGAGGTCCAAGACCTCGCACTTCTTGGGCTCGGTCCAGGCGCCGATGCTGCCGCAGTACGCGCAGCATTCCGCAGAGTGTCCCTTCTGTTGCACCCCGATCGACTCCAGGACGTAGACGACAAGACACGCTCGCAGGCCGCGCGCGACTTCCAGTCCGCGCGAGAGGCATACGAACGCCTGACAGAGGCATGAAGTAGGAGCAGGACGCCGATGACAGGCCCAATTGACCTCTATGCACGACTTGGTCTCACGGGACCACTCGGACGCCAAGACGTACTCAATGCGCTGGACAGTCGCGATACCGATCCCGTCGCGCGCAGAGCCGCCGCATTCATCCTCTGCGACGAATCGCGCAGGCAACAGCACGATGACTGGTGGCGAACAATGTCGACCGTATCGCTATTGCGATCCCAACTCAGCCTCAACGCATCGGTGCTCTGGACCCGCCATCCAGTCGGAGACTTCTCGAGGATCGCCCCAACAGAACAGCGGATCAGGGAAGCAACGCCGCGTGGACCACTTACTGCGATCCACGCGGCAGATTGATGAACAACACCAATGGCGACTCAGCGGGACTTGGCCAGATGGTCAAGCCACGCAACGAAGTCGTCGAACGTCACTGCGAAGTTCGGCTGAACGAACGCCTTGGCGAGATTGGTCTCGATCGCAGCCTGCACATCCTGGCGGCTGAGCCAGTCGACGACGTTGCGAACTTCACGGGGAGCGTCAACCACGATCGCGCCCTGTCCAGTCTGGCCCAGGTTGACAACTTGGTCGCCACAGGCCAGGAGCACCTCACCGGCAGGAGACAACTGCAACATTCCCATGCCGCCGTCGGAAACCAACTGCGCGAGCTGCCCGGGGTTGTGGATCAGGCGAGCAGCACCCTGGATCTTGAGGTTCCGCGCCGATGGATCCCGCGCAGCCAATGCTCGGGACAGCAGCAGGGCCAACAGAACCTGACCACCGGAAGTTGCGGAGACCACCGACGAGCGTCCATCGAGGTCAGCGTGGGACACGGCACGCTCGTGCGCAGACGGGTTGGCACCGAGCAACGCCCGAACCAACGAACACTGATCCGAAGCAGACACGGAGAAACGCCGCGGAAGCTCCTTCAGGCGCGATGCAAGCACATGGAACACGCTGCGGCGCTGCGAGTCGTTACCGTCGACCCGAAGCGCCTTAATGCGTCGTAGGGCATCGATGATGTCGACGGTGCCAGAGATCGAGTCCGCATCCCCTCGGGGGCGCAGCGACCGCATCAGTGCGAAGATCGCCGCATCATCGACTGCTGCTGAAGCCTGCTGGGGGCTGAGATCGGCAACCATTCTGAACCGGTCGACACCCGAGTCCGCGGTGAACATCCAGTTCACGGCTTCGGCGGTCAGGCCACCCCAGACGTCAGGGTGCTCCGACGCGAACTGCACGAAGCGCAGGTAATGGGGATTGATGATGCCGACGTTCGCCACCGTTCGCGGCATGCCCTTATGGTTCACGCGGTCGTGGCCGAAACGGAACACGTCCGCCGAGACCTTGCCGCCGCTTTCCTGCTTCATCGCCGGCAGAACCGCTCCGGAAACAAACCACACGGAGAATGCGTAGCGGGATTGATCCGAACAATCGAAAGCCTCGATGAGCACCGACGTACCGTCTCCGTCTTCGATTCCCACCGAAGACCCGGCGGACATCAGCGCGCGGGCAACCTCGGTGTTGCCTGATGCAACCGCGTGGTGGATCGCGCGCCAACCGCGGCTGTCGCGTGCATCAAGCCTTCCAAGACCAAGCGCCTCGCGCGACGCGAGGAGAGCATTGAATCCCTCCATGCGGTGCTCACATTCGTTGGACGCAGAACGGGCGGCTCCCATCAAGGCAGTGACGCCATCCGCCGTCGAGCGGCTGAAAAGAAGAGCATCGCGCACTTCTGGTTCGACGGCCGGCCTGGTCAGTGACGCCAGAGCCTGCTTGCAGCACGCTGCCGCGAGTGCGAATCCTGAGGTACGACCAATAACGTCGGGCTCGACGGCCCAGAGCTGCCTAAGCAGAGCCGGCCCAGTCTTGGCGACGTCCGCAAGTGCGACCAGCGCCTCCCGCGCTGATACCTTTCCAGTTCCCGCCAGGTAGCAGATTGCGTGTGCTACGGGCACACGGAAGATGCCATGCAACTCACGCGGACGGGAACGAGCCTCCCCGATCAGCTCTTCCGAACTCATCGTCGCAAGCGCTCCGAACGTCGCCAACTCGCCACCGGACGCCCCGCCGTCAAAGACGGCGGGGGTCGCCCATGAGGCGAAATCGCGACGGCACGGGTCGTCGGCCGCGACGCCCACGAACAGCGGGACGACGTCGCTCACGATCTTGGAGAGGTCGAATTCCCGGTGAAAATTGGCACGAAGGATGCGGCGGAACTCGCGGTGACCCCCGTCCTTGATCGAAGCGACAAGCGGAAGCGCCGCGGCGTCGAATCCAGACTGGCGCTCGGCGAAGAAGTTCTTTCGCGCCTTGATCGCCGGATCACCCTCACCGTACGAACGCAGCAGATACCCAGCAGCCCGAGCAATGAACTCCTGGCTGAACACCTCCGACGCCAGATCTGACTCCTCGTCGTCCAATGCGCCGGCAATTTCCACCAGTTGCTCGAGAAATGCCGCGGGCGCTACAGAGTCCATCGATGGCGAGAACGTATCCACCTCCATCTGAGCCATCAGTCGCAACGCACGAACACGTTTCTCATCGGATCCCGCACGCTCAAGCAATGGAGAGATGCGGCCCTCGGGCGCGCGTTCAAATCCGAATCGATACGCCTCGCGCTCGTCCTGATTGTGACCGATCGGGAAGAGGAGGTCCAGGACGCGGGTCTGATTGACCAATCCGCTCGACGCAACGCGAGCCAAGTAACGAAGGCGGCGCTGGGTCTCGCGAAGGGACGGCCCGACGGGATCGGCCGAAGGCAGGCGCAGTTCGGCTGCCGCAGCGAGCGAGCGCTCGACAGCAGCCAGGGTCTGCTCGTCCAGAAGACCACCCGGCAGCGCCCCGTCATCCGACGGAACAGCAAACACAAAGGCCCGGAATGGCTCGAAGAGCTCGCTTGCGGAAGAGAACCCGATGCGCTCCTCGCGAAGGGTAGCAGCGTGGCCACGAGCTGCATGCACCAACGCGCGAACGGCTTCTTCGATCGCCAACCCGCGCCGGATTGCTGAAGTCCGACTATCTCCGTGCATCGCGACTGGAATCAAATGCATCAAGACGCGCTCATCAAGTGCCGCAAGAGCCGCCCCCGACGCAGCGACCGCGCCCGAGGACTGCCGAAGCCAGCTGATGAAGCGATGCCACCCCAACAGTGCCTCGATCCCAGGGCCCTGCATGCCTGCAAGGCTAGAGATGTCCGCCTGAACCTGATTAAACAGGTGCTCGTCAGCGGGCAGCGATCCACCGACACGGATTGCGACTGTACGGAGACCGTTCATCTCGCGTGGCTCCACGTCATCCGCGTCCGGATAGCCCATCCTGACGTAGCCCTCGACGTTGGCGCTCAGCCCGTCGCAGATCAAACGGGACGATGCGCGGGGCGAGAGCAGCGCGTGCTCCATACCAAGGGTACGCAACGCGACGAAGGGATTCGCGTCAAAATCAACCAGTGCCAGCACTGCTCCAGCCACGATCTGCGGATCGAGACCACGGGCCTCCGCGCCGGCAAGCCGGCGATGAACCTCGTTCACGATGCCAACATAACCTTCGGTTCCCTTACCGCGCGCCGCGAGCGACTTGATGCACTCACGGGCTGATGGATCGTGGTCGCGCAAGTGATCTTTGACGCGCGAAAGGCCATCATGGCGAAGCTCGAGATCATCGATGAGTTGAAGGAGCCGGGTGAGGAATCGCGATGTATCAATGTTGGACATGATCTGGATCTCTGGAAGCAATGCGCCGAAGCGGTCGGCGGCACGGGCGCGACGGCAACCGAACCACCTACGCAAATTGGACAGGGACGGATGCTACAATCTGCCGAACGGCCCGTGGCCCCTATCGGACTCCCGGGGAACAAGCCAAGCGCAGGCCCAGTTCAGGTCGGAAACAGCTTGAGACGCTCCTCGAGCAAGGCGATGAGCGCGCGAATCCGGCTCGCGCGGGCGGGGTCGAGGCCGCCGAGTGAAAGGCACTGACTGAGAGCCAGCAGCCCTTCGACGATCTGGGCACGGTTCTGAAGCGGGTTAGACACGCCGATCTCGGCGAAGAAGTTGTCCTCGACCCCGCCGCTAGCAATGCCAACCGAGACAGCCGAAGCCACGGGCGCTACCGATATGCCCTGATCCAGGTGCCCCCTGTTCCACTGGGACCCCGGTTCAACGGCCGTTGGCCGGACCCCAGAAACAACCGGACGGGGAATCCCGACCGACTGCATGGCGACATCAGACAGAACCGACACGGGAACGCGACGAATGAGATGCTCGAGCGCTGCGCGGAGGTCCGGACGGCGAGATATCTGCTGCCATGCCGCCATTGCCATTTCCCGCAGCCGCTCCTCGGAGGGATTGAGCCGCTCAAGAAATGACACGATTGACTGGACGAACTCCACATCCAGCACCGCCGGTGGCGAGCCCTCGCGCAGCGACACGCCAAGCGCGCGCAAGCCTTCGTCGCCCAACTCTCCGTGAAGCATATCCCGCAGGGCCATGACGGGGCCGCGATCCATGCTGCTCTTTCCCGAGATGCGCAGCAAATAGGCCCACAGGATGGTCAACGCAAACACGCACGGGCGCGCATCGTCGATCGATACCCGCCGCGTCGTTGGGGGGGCAATGGAGAACGCTGATGACGGAAAGTCCGCGGTGCCAAACTCACGGGCGCCGTAACGAGAACGAACCGAGAATCGGATGACCTTCGGCACGTCGGACAGACCACCTAGGTCGACCGTTGCGATGCGACACGCCTTCCCCTGGAGTCCTCCGGACAGCTCAACGATGTCAGTGAAAGACACCGGAAACTTCAGGTCCGCCGTCGGAAATCCAAACACGCCGACCTTTCGTAGCGGGTGGCCCTCGCCATCCGTCACGGACAGATCAATTTCTGTGGTTCCCTCACGCGCCCAGTCTTCGCACACCACGTTGTGGTCGGCAAGAACCTCGATTCGGCCGGGATGGTGGCTGAAACCGACGGGGGAATTCACGACTCTACAGAACAAGGACGCCGACGCCAAACGCGCGTTACTCACCGGGCCAGATTGGAATCCCCCCAGCGATGGCTCGGCGGGAATGGGCGCCACAACGGTCGGTGTTGAGGGCTTCGGCGGTACCGCCGGCGCCAATGGCCGGATCTGGGAGCGCGCTCGAACATAGTCCAGCCATCCATGCAGCTGCCAGAGGTCGCCAGAGCGGAAATTCCTCGCCCGGTCGTCGAGTTCCGAGGAAACCGATGCAAGGGCGGCCTGCAACGTCGGGAGTTCGAGGATCCGGCGCTGGTCATAGTGAAGCCAGGCAAAAGTCACAGCCTCGATAAAGTCCTCGAACGCCCGACGGCCGGAAAAGCCGTCCACGATCGCCGGAACAGCGTCTCGACGAGTCCCGACGACGATCATCCGAAGGGACGCAAGCAGGAGCTGATCCTCGCGGGCCCACCGAAGCTCTGCCGCAAGAGAAGACTGGCAGCTCAAAGACAATCTCGGCGGCTCAGCCCCGGATCCGTCGATCCGGTTTGCGCTGAAGGTCCCGAGATCTGCACCCTCGGCAGCGGCTGCGTTGGCGCGGCTCTCGTCTCCCTTGAAACGCTCATATCGCACAAGAAGTGCCGTTCGGCGGACCGTGGCGAGCGGCTTGTCGGACACCGACGACTTGATCCGCTCGAGCTCCGAGAGATCGCGTTCGATCGACTTCGACGTCTCAGAATCGATACTGACCGGAATCAGGGGTGTGGCCACGGCGACCGGCGACAGATCGGGGACCCGAAGAATCTGCATACGCAGCGAGGCCCGGCTTCCCACCACCTCAGCAAGCAAGTCGTACGCCGCGACCACGGCAGGTGCCGACGACGAAGGCGCCTGGACGCCCGAGGGGCCAGGAGCGGAGACTGCGCCAGCCGGAACCAGCTTCCGAGCCTTCGACTCGGCCTTGTCCAACTCCTTGATGGCCTCCTGGAATTCTTGTCTCTCGCGCAGGAACTCGGCATTCTTCAGATGGACCGGAATATCGTCCTCTTCCGGAAGCCACCGCAAAGACTCCCGAAACAGTCGGCGGGCGTTTGCGGACGCCTCATCGGCGACCTTTGTCTTTCCGATCGTTGCAGCCTCACGGGAGATCTTGGCCCAGAGCACCGCGCATTCAAGGTCTTCGCACCCACGCGAAATACGATCTGGATTCGACCAGAGGTGCTCAACTACCGCATGCGGAACGGCACGGAACAGCCAACGGGGCAGCAGGCGCTGCGGTGAAGCATCCCGCAGCAGGGCAAGACTCTCATCCACCTGGCCTGCGGCGACCAGCTGGAGTCCGATTGAATACGCATCCTTCCACTCCGGACGCGCAGGCCCAGCCTTGGCCACGGCCCGTACAGAGGCATCGCTGCGGGCCTTGTCAACCGCGCCACGCCTGTTGAGCGCCCGCTCCATCGCCTGCGGGTCAGAAACGGAAGGGAGAGCGAGACGATCAACCGCTTCGAGATGCGCCCGCGCGTTCGCGCATGCCGCCAGCGCCACGTCGATGCGGCGATTCCTCCGCGCCAGCGCAATAATCACCCCGAGCGCCAACACCACGAGAAGCAACTCGACAGAATCGAGGACCGGGCGCACAAAGGACTGCCAGGAGCCCCCACCTGAAAGCTCTGCAATCGACGCCGAGCCGTACGGCACCAAGGTGAGGACGATTCGCGGCAGCAGGTGAATCATTGAAGAAGGAGAAGGGTTGTTTGGGGCGAACACGCGGGTGAACCCCGCTTCCGACCTATCGTACCACCACAGGCGAGAACTTTACCGGTCTCCGTCCGAAAGGGATTTGCCCCGCCAATGCCGCCGACCACGTCCTGGCAGTCGCAGCTTTGCCTGCAACTGAGAACCGCCTTTCCGGGGCCGGAGGAGGTGATCCATGAATTCCCGACATTCGGCGGTTCGGCTGCCTTCGGTGCGTGCGTTGCGAGCCCCAGCCTGGGTCTCCACGTGTTCTGCACGACAATAGTCGCCGAACGCGCCGAAGAATTGAACGCGCACGCCATCCGGACGGCTGCGTTCCTCTCCCGACAGCTGCCTGCGACATTCTTCTGCTGGACGCTCGGTCCAGAGATGAACAGAATTCCGAACGCCTGCCCGATCGAGTGGCCCTCTGGTCCGGCAGAGTTGAGGCGGCAACTGCTGGGTCGCGCACGGCCATCGATCGAACGCCTCGGTTCACGTGAACGCCTCACAGCATGGAGCAAGGCTCGATCCTTGATGCACGCTCCGCTCGGCTCCTTCGACGCGTTCGATCGCAATGCGACCACGGTGGAGATTCCTAGCGACGATCGACCCTTGGTTACCGAACTGCTGTCACTGCGGAAGTGGCTCGCCCGACAGACACTCGACGCTCGACAGCAGGCGGCATCCCGGTGCAACCTGCTGTCGCCATTGACGCTGATTCGCGGCACGGCCGGGTGCGGAAAGACAACGGTGATCTCGCAGCTCGCTGCGCACTGGCTCTGCGATGAATCCGATGCACGGTGCGGAAGGGTGCTGCTGCTCGGATCGACGCGCGGCGCCGCGAAGCTCCTGGCGAAGCGCGTTCGCGGCGTCCACCGCCGGCTCACTGGTATCGCGCGACTGCCGGCAGGAACCAGGGCGCTCCCCGTCAAGGACGTCGGCGAACGGATGGCTGACATGGACGCGCAGGAATCGAAGATCGAAATCGGGGCCGTGTTCATCGACGAGGCGCAGGAACTCACGGAGGCTGAGCTGCGGGCCTTGGTCGCCATCCTTCGCCCCGGGCAGCCCGGCGGCCCGAAGTTGGTGATGGCTTACGACCCGCTGCAGCGAATTCGCGACGATGCAGCCCCATCCTTGGACGCGCTGGTCGAACAATGGGCTATCCCCGCCGCGCGCCTCTCGCTCCGACATTGCTACCGCACGCCACGACAAGTATTTGAATGCGCGCTCCGTGCACGGTTTCACGGAATGTCAGCCCGGAACAGCGTGATCGACGCAGAGGCCCAGGCGTGGCTCGAGGAATGCCGACGAGACAGAACAATACGCATTGATGTGCATGGCGGGTTCCACACTGAATCGTGTGCGCGCGGCATCGGAATCGGCGGCCGCCCCTCGGGTGCCCCACCTCGGCTCGTGACCGCATCACCCGAAGGAACGCTACTTGCAGAGGTCGCGTCCTGTGCAGAGGCGTTCCGTGAGTCGGGAGCGGAATGGAACGACATTGTCGTTGCCGCACCGGATTCAGCGACCAGAGAACGACTGCGGGCGGAAGCGACATCCGCACGGGTCAGGGCAAGTTGGCGGCCCAGCCTGCGAGGAGAACGGACAGCCTCCGGCATCGCCGTACGCACTGTCGAGGAACTGCGGGGCGAGGATTGGCCAATCGTCATCATCCCGATACCCGACGACATCGTTCCGGACGAAACTACCCGCGCACGGCTCTACGTTGCAGCAACGAGAGCGCAGCACTCACTAACCTTTGTCGCGATGGAAGGCACGCCAGGGTGGAAGCTCGCGAACGAGATTTGCCATTAGTTGGGCGGGTAAGGCGCCGGCCGGGCAGACGCGATACCGGCAAAATTCGAAGCGAGCGCGCCAGCCCCGAGGCAAGCAGTCCGCGCGGGCAGACTCTGCCGAAACGCGGCCGGAATCTGCGGGAAAGACGGGCGCGTGCAGAACGCGCTCAGCGCTCTAGCTGCGCGATCGACGCCAGGCAGCGATCGAACCATTGGAGGCGCCTCTCCATGAACGACTCGAAGTCACCTGCGAGATAGGGCTCTGGTTCGATCCCATGCTCACGCATGATTTTGTAAAGCAGATGCCGCGCATCCTCCGCGCCATGGAGCAGCTCGTCGACGAACTCCTTCGGACCCTTGTCGCGGATGATGGCGCGGTTGGTCGTGGCTGACATCAGCGTGAGGTTTGCCAGACAATCGACGCCGGGGATACCGAGGCGTCGCGCCCACGCCTTTGGGAAAAGGTGATGGAGGTCGAGGGATTCACCGGATGCAGGCATGTCGCGGAACGTCGCAAAGTCGCGCAGTTGCTGCGAGCGAAGCAGGCATTCGACGGTGAGTCGCAGGCTCGGAAATGGCTGCTCGGATCGCATGCGGTCACGCAGCCCGGCGTCCTGTAGCGACGTGGGCATGCGGAATTGTCCCGATTCGCCGGCCTCGATTTCCTTCGTCAGCCGACGCACCACGTCGATCGGGCCGGGGCGCCTGGGCAGCGGCAGCTGGCGCATGACCTCGCCCCACCACCACTTCTTCAGGCGATGCTTCCACACGCCCGAACGACGGCCGACAAGCTGCTCCTGGTGCACGGCGATGGCAGCCACCAGCGCATGCACCACCGAGTCGATCGGCCACGACTCGCGGTCCTCGACGCCGCACTCCGCCAGGATCTCCGCCGCATACTCCAGCGCGGCATCCATCCGGTCAACACCCGCGCGGACCAGCTTGACGCCTTCCGGGGTCTGCGCGCGTGCCAGCAACCTGTCGAACGCGGAGGCCGCGGTGGCGGTGCCAGGCGCCGAGGACAGCAACGCGATCCGCAGGATGTCCTCCTCGTGGATGCCGTACAGTGATGGGCAGTCGAAGCGGTCGCACATCGACTGCAGCTCGCGCATGTTGGTGCGCAACGCCGGATCATGGACGAAGAACTGCGAGCAGACGAGGTCGGTAAGCGCCAGCGGCTCGCCCTGGCGGTTGATGCGCCGGAACACCTCAGCTGCGGTCGCCGACGAGCAGGGGTCGAGCACCACGATCGGGACGCGATACTCGGGCACCTGGCGCAGGAGCTGCACCACCAGGTCCACCTCCTCGGGGGCGTCGTCATGGTGCACGCGCAGGCACTCGATGAAATCGTCGAAGTCGGCCGCGGCATCGGGGGCCGAGCGGGAGTCGCTGCGCAGGAGATACCACAGGGGCAGCTCGAAGGAATCGCCTTCACGGGCACGGGCCATGCATTCGCGCGAGTCGATCGCGAGCGTGAGAGGCCGTCCGTTCGCAGCCGTGACCTGCTGCCTTCCGCGGCTGCGCCGCCGGAAACGGATGCAGCGCTCGACCAGGCGCGGGTCGCCGGCCATGAGGCTCGGATCCTTCCGAAGCGCCTCGACCCACGCCCCGACATCGAGGCGCCAGATCAGGCCCGCCCGTCGCTCGAACCACTCCGATTCCTTCCCGCGCCGCGGCGACCGAAAGCCGGCCAGCAAGGAGACGAGCCGCTGTTGACCGTCGAGCACGTAGGGCGACCTGCCGTCGACGCGTCCCGAGCGGTTCAGCGTGACCGCCACCTCTGAATCGGTGATCTCGCTCACGAGCAGGAGCGACCCGATCGGCTGGCCCGAGATCACGCTCGCGAGCAGGCTGCGGATCCGCTCCTGCCCCCACTTGAAGTCGCGCTGCAGATCCGGGACGAAGTAGCGGTTGCCCGCGGCGTTGTCGACGATCGTCTTGAGGCGCTGCCAAGCGTGTTTCATTATGGCGATGCTAGTGCGTATGGAGCACAGGTATTCTTGCGCCATGGCCCCATTCCCTGCCGATCCGGGCGAGGACACGCGCGTCGGCGCACGCCTCGACTCGCTGCGCGCCAGCCTGCTCGACCTCTCGCTGCGCAACCGGCTGCTGAACTTCCGGCAGACGCGGCTCTCGCTGATGGTGGCGGCGTCGGACATGGAGACCGTCGGCGCGGTGGAGAACACGATCGCCGATCCGGCACGCCGGTGGCTGCGCATCTGCCCCGCGCTTCGGACCGAGGACCTGATGACAGAGAAGGCGGCGGCGATCGACGGGCTGCGGCGCGGCACCCTGCACGTGCGCTCCTCCGAGGATCGCTGCGCGCCCGACTCCATCGAGCTGTTCCGCCGCGCCAACAGAACGCTGCAGGAGACCGGCGCGAACCCGCTGTTCCTGGTGGTGGGCATGCTGCAGCACCGCGACGCGGACACGGGTGAGATGGCATGCGCGCCGCTCATCCTGCTCCCGCTCGAGATCCGCCGCCTCAGCACCACCGAGGGCTGCGAGGTCCGTCGCAGCGAGGCGGACATCACGCTGAACGCCGCGCTGGTGGAGTTCCTGCGCCAGCGGTACAAGCTGGAGCTCGGCTTCGACGAGCTGCCCGAGGACGAGTCGGGCGTGGACGTGCAGCGAATTCTTGGCATGGTCCAGCAGCGCATCCAGTCGCTGCCCGGCTGGTCGGTGATGCCGCAGGCGCACGTGGCGTGCCTGGATTTCAGGAAGTGGCCGCTGTGGACCGAGCTCCGCGACGGCAGCGATCGGTTGCGCGGGCACCCCGTGGTGCGCGGGGTGCTGACGCGCAATCCGGGGGTGCGTGCGCTCGAGCGCATGCCGCTGGAGGCCACCGACCCCGCGGATCTAGCGCTTCCACTTCCCTGCGACGGCACGCAGCTGGCGGCGGTGCTGGCCGCTGGCAACGCGAATGCGTCGTTCGTGCTGCAAGGGCCGCCCGGTACCGGCAAAAGCCAGACGATCACCAACCTGGTGGCGCACGCCGCCTCACGAGGGATGCGCGTACTGTTCGTTGCCGAGAAGCAAGTGGCGCTGGACGTGGTGGCGCGCCGGCTGGAGGACGCAGGGCTCGGGCCGTGGATGCTGAACCTGCACCCGGAACGCTGCGGCCGCGCGGAGTTCGTGGCACAGCTGCGCGAGGCCCACGAGCGGGCCTCGACCGAGGAGGTGGGCGGCCCGCGGGCGCGCGCGGCTGTACCCGCCGGCAGCGACCGGGGCAGGCTGGCGATGCTGCGCGACGCCACCGCCGCCGTGCACAAGTGCGGACTGACGTCGTACACCACCGCGGCGCGGCTGGCCGAGCTGCCCGAGCCGCCGGGTGCGGACGGCATCGACCTGTCCGGCGCAGTGGACCCCCTGCTCTCGCGGGAACGCCTGGAGAAGCTGCAGGCACTCGCCCGGAACCTGGCCGACGCGGCACGGCACGCGGCGCCCGAAGGCGCGCCGGCGGGCCATCCGCTCCATGACTTGACGCGCACCGAGCAACTGCGCGCACTGGTGGCGCTTGCGGCTGCGCTGCAGCGACTCCGCGACGCGCGCGTGCCCGCAGAGACCGCGGCCGCCGCTGCGGAGGACGGCGAGGGCTGGGCCGCGGCCGAGGCCGCGCTGCAGTCGGACGCTGCCGCCGTGCGGCGCGTGGAGAGCGCCGAGGCCGCGCTGCGTGCCGACGGGCGCCTGGAACCATCGGTGGAGACGATCGACCCCGCCCCGCTGCTCTCCGAGCTTCGCGTGGGCGGTGCGCGCATCTGGCCGTTCGGATGGCTGTCACGCCGCAGCATCGCCCGCGCACTGGCGGCGCATGCACCGAAGCCGCTGCGAAGCTCGCGCGCGGAGCTGGAGTCGGCGCTGTCGCTCGTGGCAGAGCTGCGGACTGCGCGCGCCGGGGCCAACACCGCACGTCCGCGCCTCGAGTCGGTGCTGGGCGCCGCGACTTCGGCGGCGGCGAAGACGGCGCTGGGGTACCTGCAATCGATGGCGTCGGCACTTCGCGACCGCACGGGCGCGGAGGTCCCGGCGCCGAATGCCGCGAAGGCCATCGGCGACGCGCTGGCGGCGCTCGAAGGGTGCCCGGCAACGCCGTCCTCGCCCGCACTGCGAGCCATCCTCGAGCGCGTGCGACGCTGGCAGGGAGGCCTGGCCGGCGTGCGCGAATGGAACGCGTGGGTGCAAGCCGCGCGCGAGGCGGAGGGTGCAGGGCTCGGCCCGCTGGCGGAAGCGCTGCGCAACGGCAAGCTGCACTGGCGCGATGCGGATCCCGCCACGGAGCGGGCGATCCTGTCGGCATGGCTGCGCGCCCTGCGCTCCAACGTGGAGGCATTCCGGTCGTTCGACCCGGTGGTGGTCGAGCGCATGGTGGCGACCTACGGGCGCACGCTCACGACCGCGCGCGATTCGGTGGCCACGCGCGTGGCGGGGATGATCCGCTCGCGGCACGGGGCGCTGCGCCGCGAGGCCGCCGCGGCCGGAGACCAGGTCCTGCTCGAGGCGCGCACGCACCTGGAGCACGCGGTGACGCTCACCAGGCCCCGCCGCTCGATCCGCACCATGATCCGCCAGACCGACCGTGCGCTGTGGGTGGTCAAGCCCATCGTGCTTGCCAGCCCACTGAGCGCGGCGATGCACCTGGAACCAGGCATCTCGCCCTTCGACCTGGTGGTGTTCGACGAGGCATCACAAGTTCCGCTGGCCGATGCGCTGGGCGCGCTGTCCCGCGCGCGCGCGGCGGTGGTGGTGGGCGACTCGCGGCAGCTGCCGCCGACCCGCTTCTTCGACTCGGGCACCGGCGATGACCCCGAGGCGGGCGCCGTGGTGGGCTCCGCCGCGGATCCCGACGACGAGTTCGAGGAGCTCGAGAGCCTGCTCGACGAATGCGTCGCCGGCGGGTTTCCCGAACTGATGCTGCGCTGGCACTACCGCAGCCGCGACGAGCGCCTGATTGCCTTCAGCAACGCGCACATCTACGGCGGCAGGCTGCAGACGTTCCCAGGGGCGTTCCGCGCGCATCCGCGCCTGGGCGTCTCACTCCGGATGGTGGAGGGCACGTACGACCGCGCGCGGACGCGCACCAACCGCGCGGAGGCCGAGGCCGTGGTGGCGGAGCTCGCCACGCGCCTGCGCTCGCCCGATGAGGCGCCGGCGAATCGCTCGCTGGGCGTGGTGGCCTTCAGCCAGGCGCAGCAGTCCCTGCTGCAGGACTTGTTCGACAAGATGGTGGACGCCGACGCGGGCATCCGCGCCGCGGTGTCCGCGCTGCCGGAGCCCGTGCTCATCAAGAACCTGGAGAACGTGCAGGGCGACGAGCGGGCCACCATGCTCTTCTCGATCGGCTACGGCCGGGATGCCGAGGGCCGGCTGGCAATGAACTTCGGCCCCATGAACCGCGCGGGCGGCGAGCGCCGGCTGAACGTGGCGATCACGCGCGCGCGCGAGCAGATGGTGGTCTTCAGCACGATCCGCGCAGGCGACATCGACATCGGCCGCACGAGCGCCGACGGCATCCGGCTGCTGCGCGAGTTCCTGGCGTTCGCCGAGACCGGCACGGTGGCCGCCCCACCGGCCGATCCGCTGGACGCAGCATCGCAGCACGCCGGCCATCCGGACGCCATCGAGCAGGCGATCGCGCGCGCGCTCGAGTCGCGCGGCTGGACCGTGGACCGGCACGTGGGACGCAGCGGATACCGCGTCAGCCTGGCGCTGCGCGACCGCGCCAACCAGGATCGCTGGTGCCTCGGCATCGAGCTGGACGGACCATTCTGGCAGTCGGGCGCCACGGTCGCGGACCGGGAGATCCTCCGGCCCGCGGTCCTGCGCGGCCTCGGCTGGCGGACGATGCGCGTGTGGAGCACGGAGTGGCTGCACGAGCCCGCGAAGGTGCTGGAACGCATCGAGGCGGCGGCTGCTGGCGCGTGACGAACGCCGAATGCGTCAGGCGATCAGCGCATGCATCGATTCGATTGCCGCAGTTCCGATTCAGGACTGCACGCGGCCCGGCCCTCGCTTACTCGCCCGGATTCTCATCCCCTGAATTCTCATCCCCTGAATCCTCATCCGAAGTGATCGCGTCCAGCACCAGCGTCATGTCCTGCACCGCGCTGAGGATCTCCACCGCATCCAGGAGCCGCAGCTCGCGCGAGTATCGCAGCACGAGCCGGTCATCCTTGAGCGCGAAGTTCCAGTGTGGAAGGCGCAGGTTGTGGGCAAGAATGGTCTCCATTGCCTTCGCGTCGCGGCGCAGGTCGGAGGAGACCTCCCCGACGGCGCAGTACATGGTGAGGTACAGCGGGCCGTCCTTGAAGACAAAGGAGTCAACGTGGATGTCGAGCTGATCGCCCATGGCGCTCACGATCGACGCATGCTGGAATGCACGGTTCGAGTTTCGGAACGGGACCTTCTTCACGACGCGCATCCTGAAGCGGCTGCACATCAGGCTCAAGGCCAGATCAAGCTCGTCCCATTCGTCCGGCTGGTGCGAGCCGCGCAGGATCTCTTCCGCGGTGGGCACCCGGATGGTGCCGTCGGCCACGGCAGCGCGGAAACGCCGAGCTTCCCGACAAAGCACCGTGTGCGGGATGCAGTAGTTCATGCCCGCAACCGGCACGCCATTCCCGTCGAACACGATGGCCCAGCAGGCCATGCCCACGACGTTCCCGTGGAGGTCCACGAGCGGACCACCGCTGTTGCCGCCGTTGATTTCCGCGCTCGTCCGGACCCACTCATGACGGCTGTTCTCGACGTTGTCCCTGGGACTGACACGGACCTGGACGGCGCTGACGATGCCGAGCGTCACGTTGAACCCGGCATCCTGGGGGAAGCCCAACGCGACCACTTGCTCACCGACGGCGATCGAATCGCCGCGACGCTCAGAGAGGCACATGTAGTCCGGGGTGGGCAGTGCGACCTTCACAACGGCGAAGTCCGCTTCCGGCGAACGGAAAATGACGATTCCGGGGGAGATGGCCCGTGAGTCGAAGGTCACCGTGCAGGTGCTGGCGTCCTCGACCACGTGGCGGTTGGTGACGACGGTGCCTTCGTCGTCGATCACGAATCCCGAACCGGTTCCGATCGGCGTGCGGATCTGGACCACCGAGCGACGCAGTTCCTCAACGACCACCGGAACGGTCTTCGCGGCCCGCGACCCGCGAGCCCCCGCGCCAGAGGCGAGTGCCCCGCTGAGCTGGACGACTGCAGAAAGGGGTCGAGCGGCGGCACGCCGAGCCTCCGGCGAGATCGACTCGTCGGCGAACGCGCGACCGTCCGAACACAGGCGAAGCAGCAGATCGGCCGGCATGGGCCCCGTGACTCTTCCATCAAGCCGGTGAAGGAAATACCTTGCCATAAGCGGCAGTGTAAGCGCGATTGCTACCATTGAGGATGACGCCTTTGCTCAACTGAGGAGAAACCGGAAATGGCGATGAACATCGACTCGCTCGAACGCGCGCTCAAGAAGGCCTTCGGAAAGGAGCTGAAGTATGAAGTCAACCGAGAGGCTTCGATCATTCGAACGAGCTGGGCGGGCTTGCAGAACTACCGGGATCCGGACGGTAACGAAGACCTGCTCATCTTCGTCACGCTCGACGGAAACGGCGAGTACCTCGAGATCCAGGCTCCCCAGGCCTACAACGCGGGCGGCTGCCGCCACATGGGGGCACTGTGCCGCACGCTGCTCGGGACCAGCTTCCGCACACCGGTGGTGCAATTCTCGTTTGACGAGTCGGACGGAGAGGTCCGCGCCACGGCCGAGATGGTGCTCATGGACGGCACCTGCACGCCGAAGCAACTGCGAACCACGATCGAACTACTTGTCAGCGTGATCGACGACTACCACCCGCACATCGTGCGCGCGATGGAAACCGGCGAGATCTCGTATCCCGATGGGGGGACCATCGTGCGTCCGACGCTCGAGGATTCTGAGTCCAAGGATGGGCCGCTCGGCAGCGTCGATGTTGACACTGCAATCAGGGATGCGCTCACGAAGACCCGCGAGGCAGGCAAGAAACTGTGGGAATCGGCGGCACCCGCGCGCGATCCTGGGCGCCACGCCTGAAGCGTGAATCCGCGCATGGTCACGATCTAAATCTCAAGGGGCATCACGATGACAATGAGCGAGCAGCAAATCGAGCAACAGGTTGAAGCAGCGCTCGCCATGGAGCAGGGAACGCTCTACGGTACGGGCGAAAATGCTGCGCGGACAGCCGCGGGGGACCGGATCTTTCAGACGCTCTCCACAGCCATGGTGGCCGACCTGCAAACCGCCGGCGAGGAAGGTCGGGGCATCGATGGCGCTGCGCGTTGACCAGCTCACGATTCCGCCGGGATCGCCGATCGGCGCGTGCTCGCTTCCCGGGCTGGGGGCGTTCGACCTGGTGCTCATCACCGGCAAGAACGGCTCCGGCAAGACGACGCTGCTGTCACCGCTCGATATGCCCGGGCCCACGACAGGAACCGTGACCTGCCTCAACGGCGAGAACGCGAGGGAGAGCTACACCGGCGCGTTCGCCCGGGCCGCGCAGCGCCAGGTCACGTTCGTCCGGTCGCGACAACTGCTCGCCAAGTTCGAGGACCTTTCGCAAGCGCTCGGTTTGGCCGCGGACACCGTTCGGCTCCAGCGCGAAGCTCGACTGCTCCGGCAGCTCGCTCGGCAGGCCAAGGGCGCAGAGCCAGTCGAGATCCCGGGGGAACCACGCCAGATCACCGACCGAAAGCATGCGTTTCTCGCCGCGGATCGGGCATGCGGTATCCGTCCACGAACGGTGGCCGAGTACAACCGGATGGGTGCCACGCTGGCGCATCGCGCGCACGTGGAGTGGGCGTATCAACTCCCGGGCGGCGCGACGATGGAACGTATCGATGCCGAGAATGCGATCCGACCGATACCTCGGAAGCTCGACGGGCTGTTCGAACTCTCGAATGCGATCTCACGACTGCCGGCACACATGGCAGGCCCGAACCCACCGCAGAGCGCCGCCGCGCGGAGCGAAGCCGCCAAGCTCACGCTGGTTTTCTCGCTCGAGCAGGCCATTGGCGTGATTCCGCCGAACGCACGTCCGAATCCGCAGACGCAGGATCTGGCCGCCGAAGCCGACGCCGTGATCGCCGCGTTGACGTCCGCCTCCCGGTCGATGCAGGCGGCGCTTGAGGCGAAGGATGCCCTGGGACAGTGCCGGTCGATCGCCTCCGGCTACCTGCAGGCACAATCCCGGCGCGGGGTCGCCGTTGACTCATGCCCCGTGTGTGCGCAGCCCATCGACCCAGCGCAGGTTGGCGCACGGCTGGAAGCCACGACCGGCGGCAACGATCCCGAGGCCGATCGATGGCGCACGGCGAAGGCCGGGTTTGATGCCCTGATCGGGCAGATCAAGACGAACCGGAGCGCATGGTCCAGCGCGTCGAGCCAGGCCGCGGCGGAGCATGCCGAGATCAAGACCCCCATCGGCAACTGCGCGGCTGCGCTCCAGGCCCTGGTCGCCCAGCACGCGGACTCGGTCACGGCGGCACGACGGGCAGTGCACCAGCGCTGCACCAACTGGCTGGCGGACTTCGGAAACTCTGCACCCTCCTCCGCCGCCGTCACCCAGGCACGCGAAGTGGTGGCGTTCGCCCGGCAGTCGCAGACGGAACTGCAGCGCGAGGAGCAGGCCCTCAACGATGGCCTGGTGCAGGCACAGCAGGAGTTCGCCGAGTTCCAGACGCTGGGGACCGCCCTTGCCGCCCGAGCGCTGCTCGACGAGGCGCGATGGGATCTGGCGATCGACCAGGTGCAGTCCGCGGCTCGGCAAACGGCCCAGCGCGACCGCTGGATCGCTGTCCTGAACCGCATGGCGGACGTGCGGGAGACGAAGGCGAGGAGCGCCCAGGCGACGGTCGTGAACGACCCCGGCGTGCAGGCGCGCTTCACGGCGCTGGTGTCGCGCATCCCGCACCCGGCGCTGCAGTCGCTCCGGTATCAGGGAAGCACCGTCGTGCGCGAGGGAACGCCCGTCCAGGACAACCTCTCGGAAGGACAGACCGCGCTCGTGAACATCGCTGCCGCGGTCGCGGTCGCCGGAAAGGTCGCGAATTCGCCCGACCACAAGCCGGGATGGATCGCCTTCGACGAACCGACAAACGGGCTCGATGAAGATGCGCGCCGGCAGGTCGCCGAGTTCCTTGGCGGCATGACCGTGCAGGACCTTCCGTGCCAGGTCTTCGTGGCAACGTTCGACGAGGACTTCGCGCAGCGACTCCGGAACGCTGCTCGCGCCGCGGGCCGGCGGGTGGGGCATGTCCCCCTGCCTCCGCTTCAGGCCGGCGGGAACTGCACGCTCCGCATCGAAGATTTCCTGTCCTGAACCTGCGCCGATCGGAGGATCGAACACGTGATCACGCTCTCCAACTCATGTGTCGCGCTGCTTGAACGATGCCTGGCGATCCGAAAGGAGCAGGAGTTCGGTTTCCGCTTCCAGGACGCCGTGGCGGTCGCGCTCCACTCGCTCGACGAGTACCGCGGCTGCTACTCGAACCCCGGCGCGGGGCAACCGGACATCATTGCCGGAAGTACGGGATTCGAGGTGAAGTCCACGGGCAGCGATGCCGTCGGCCTCGACGGCAACTATCACGCAATCCGTGGGCAGTACCCGCACTTCCGGCTCGTCGGCCTGCGGACGGACCTGAAGCCGTACCCGCTGTGGGTGATCCGCATGCCGGAGAACCCTCCGACGCGGGTTCGTTTCGCACGTGTCCTGGAGGCGGGACTGGTTTCCGACGCTGACATCGAGGCTCGCCTCGGGCGCACACTCGCGGAGATTCTGTGCGCGGCCGGGACCGCCTGGTCCGATGAGCCGGATCGCGCACTGGGCAAGTCTCGCCTCGAGAGCGTGCGTGCCTCGCTCGCGCAGGTGCGCTGAATGCGGGTGCTGCTCGAGGCCGTCGACGCCCAAGCCCGCACGGGTGACTCCACGCCGATCCGCGTCCTGTGCCGGTCGGCGGCCACGCGGAACTCGCTCCGCGCGGAACTCTCCAGGATTCGGCCGGCGCTGCTGGGCGTGGACATCGTCACGCTGGACGCCGCCTTCCACGAGGAGCTGGCGCACGTCCGAGCCGGCCTGCGCCCTGCCGACTGCGCGGCGGTCCCCGCGAATGCGCGATGGAGCTCGCTCACCGAGGGCCGACCGAGACTTCGCTCCCTGCTCCGGCAACGGGCCACCGAGGCGGCCGCCATCCTCTGCATGGAGGGTCCGTCGAGCGTCCCCGCGGTGCCACCGGACCTGCGACACCTCGCCGAGGAAGGCTGGCACGACGAGGGCCGGGCGCGGGCGATGTGCGCGCTCCGCGACCGAATCATCGCGGAGGGGAGCCGGGTGTTTGCGTGTGGCTTCGGGCCGGATGCCGGATGGTCGCAGTGCGGGCGCATCGACCGAGCACGGCAAGCGATGATCGCCTCGATCCCGGGCTCGCGGCGGATCTCGCTCGCGGCGGATTCCGGGTGGGAAGGTTCCGGCAGCCTTCCCGCGCACACCGAGTTTCAACTGGCGTACGACGTGCATGCGGAAGCCCGCGCGGCCGCCGCATGGATCCGCTCCGAGCGTCGTGCCGGGCAGCGCATCCTGGTGCTGGTGCAGCATGCGGCCACGGAACGCCGGGTCGTCGCCGCCCTCCGGCGCATCGGCGTGTACGCCACCACCGGGCACGGCCTTCCGACCGCCGCACACGGTGCTGCCGAGCTGGCGCGGCAGCTGGTTCCGCTCTTCGCATCCGGCGGCGCCTGCCCGGTCCGGCGCGCGGAACTCGAGGCCTGGATGACATCCCCGATCGCTCCGCCGATCGGGGAGGAAGGACCGCCGATGCCGGTCGCGCGGCAGAGCATCATCGCGATCCTCAACCGCGCCCGTCGCACCTCGGCCACCCTGGAGCACTGGTGCGCGTCGGCCGCCACCAACCCGCCGGGCGAGACGACGAAGCGACCGCGTGAACGGATCCCGAACGCCGACTGCCGGGGTGCGCTCCAGTGGTTGCGGCGGCTTCACGCGCACGCCGGGTCCGGCACCGTCCGGGACATCGGTGCGTTCATCGCGCAATCGGGCCCGCCATGGGCACAGGCCGCCAACACCGCCATCACCGAAGCGCTGCTGCAATGCGGCGACCCGGCATCTCACGAGGCGCTCGACGAGCGGCTCGGCGGCGAGTTCGGGGGCGATGCCGTTTCCGGCGACGTGCACGTGCTGCGATACGAGGACTACGACCTGCAGACGGCCGAGGGCGTGATCTGCCTCGACGTGCACAGCAAGGGCATCGCCGCGCCGCCGGTCGGCGACCCGATCCTCGAGTCGGCAGGCGAACGCGAGGCGATGGGCGCCGCGGATCCCGAACAGATCGTCCGTGAACGGCTCGCGCTGCTGGGCCGGGCGGCCGCGCAATCGCGGTCGTGCCGGCTTATGCTGGCCACCCGCGGAGCCGACGGCAAGCGCGTCGTGCCGCCGCTCCAGCTGTCGCTCCCCCATGGTGGAGAGTCGATCTCGAACCACGGGATCGCGGAAGAGATGCGCCTGGTCGAGGCGCTCGCCGCACGGGCGCAGGGCACGCCGGAGCACCTCACGCGCCACGACCTGCAGGTCGACGCCGAGTGGGTGCGCAGCGACCGGGCCCGAATGGTGGATTCGATGCCGCCCGAGCCGGACCGTGCCCGCGATCCACTGACGGCATGGCTCGAGCCGGACCGTCGCCCCGAGCACGTGCGACCGTTCATGGGGTTGGCCGCCGGCGCCGACGCAACGCCCACCGAGATCCGGTTCTCGCCTTCGCGCATGGAGCTCTTCACCGGCTGCCTCTTCCGGGGATGGGCGGCGACGGTGCTCGGCCTGAAGGAGCAGGAGGTGCGCGCCGAGGACTTCGGACACGATGAGATCGGTTCCGCCGCACATCGATCGATCGAGCTCGCGATCGCGCCGACGGCCGACGGGCCGAGGGTCGCCTTGGTGCTGCCCAAGGGCGCGGATCCCGGCGATGCCCGCAAGCGATTCGCGGATGCGGCCGCGGAGGCCTTCGCGCCGGCGCTCGCCGAGGAAGCCCGATCGCGAACCCCGGGCGCACCGGGCGTCGAGCTCCCCGGCGCTGCCGAGATCGCGGCGCGCTGGGAGCGGCACTGGCCGAAGTTCGCGGCCACGCGGATCCAGACGTTCGCGGAAACGGTGGACCAACGGCGCGATGAGCTGCTGCGGCGAATGGGAATCACGAACAACGACCAGCGGAAGCGCCTCTTCGACGAGGCCATGCCTGGCGTCGAAATCAAGTCGACTGCGGCCGCCATCCGGATCGGCAGCGCGATCGTGCGCGGTTTGGCAGCCCTGCCCACGCTGCCCGAAGGCGCCATCCCGGGACACGGCCCGCTCGAGGAGCTTGCATTGCAGGCGCTCGAATCACCTGCGCGCGATTCGGCCACGGAGGCATCCATCCTCTCCAAGGCGCTTGGCGAGCTGGAATCCGCGCAGCGACGCCCCGGCTTCGTCCGGGACGCGATCGAGAAGCTGCGCGCGGGGTGGATCCCGTGGCCTTCGGAACATGGCGACCGGCACGTGATCGCCGCCGAGCAGACGCTCTCGGGCGGCAGGGCCGGGGCCGAGATCGTGCTCAGCGCCGAGGTCACGATCCGCCTCAGCGGGCAGATCGACGCCGTCGCGCGATACAGCGACGGGACGCACGAGATCATCGACTTCAAGACCGGCCATACCACGCTGCGGGAGAACGACGCGCTGCAACGGCTGCTTGCGCCGCAGTTGCCGCTCTACGCACTGGCCGCGGTGCAGGGGCACGTCCCGGGCGTTCCCGCGGGCAGCGAGGTGCGCATGGTCACCGTCGACCGCGTCAGGGCGGAGCGGGGCCCAAGCCACTCGATCGACCTGCAGCGCGCGGAGATCAGCCTGCCCCAGTTCGGCGAGCGACTCGGTGCGCTGCTGGGGCGGTGCACCCGGGATGGCGACTTCCCGCTCCTGCCGCACCCGGACCGATGTCCGCTCTCGGCGTCCCGTGGTGCGTACTGCGACTTCGAGGATGCGTGCCGGCACCGCGCCGCACCGCGCATCGCCGAGCCCGACCTCGGCGGCGAGGATCCGGACTGAGCCATGCCCAACGAATACCTCAGTTCCCTGGTCACCGCGCCCGCCGGTTCCGGCAAGACGACGACCATCGTCAGCCGCTACCTGCATGAGCTGCGGGCCGGGCACTCCCCCGACCAGGTCATCGCGATCACCTTCACCCGCCGTGCGGCGGCCGAGCTCGTGGAGCGGCTCGAGCAGGTGCTCGGCGAATTCGCGGAAACGGGAAGGGTCGGAGGCAAGAACGAGCCGTGCATGGCGGCGATCGCCGGCACGCACGTCGCACATCCCGCGATGACGCCCGGCGTCGCGAGGAAGGCGCTGGAGCGCCTCCCCTTCGCGCCGGTCACCACGGTGGACGCCTTCACGCAACGGCTGCTGCACGAGCACCTCGTGCACGCGGCGTATCCGCTGTCGGGCGACGGCGTCGTGCACATCGACGGTCCGCTGCAGGTGGTGCCCTCGGGCGAGGAGTTCTTCCTCGATGCTGCCCAGCGAACACTCTCGGCGGCCTGCAACGAACGGGACGTCCTGCTGCGCCACCTGACGATCGGCGAGTCGGTGCGTGCGGTTGCCCGCCTCGCCCAGCTCCCGAGCGAGAGCGTGCTGCGCGACGCCGAGGGTAATCCCGCCGGCTCCGCATTTCTGAAGGAGACGGGCGGCGCAACGCCCGGATGCACCGAGCGCGACGAACTGCGCGCGCGCGTGGCGCCGTGGCTTGCCGACGGCCCATCCTGGGATGCGCACTGGGTCCCGAAGCGAACGAGAGCCTCGGCTGCAGTCGCGGACGCCGATCCCCTACGGAACGCGGCATGGGCCCTGTCGCGATACGCGCGCGAACTGGCGCTACGCGCCATGGCCGCCGAGGGCGTCGGGACGCACGAGGAACTCCTGCGCGCCGCGCGCCACCTGTGCATCCGCGCCGCACGGGGCGACGTGCCCGCACTGCAGGACCGATACCGCGCCCTCCTGGTCGACGAGGTGCAGGACACGAATCCCGACCAGCTGCAGCTCTACGACGCGCTCGTCGCGCTCTGTGGCGATCGCGGCCGATCGCTGTACGTCGGTGACAGCCGGCAGTCCATCTACCGGTTCCGCGGCTCGGACAGCCACGGCTGGAAGGAGATCATCGCGCGCGCAGGCCTGGAGGCCAGCGAGTCGGTCGCAGCACTCACCAAGAACTACCGGTCCGGGATGGCGCTCGTCGCGTTCCAGAAGGAACTGACGAACGTGCTGCGATCGGCACGGCCCGGATCGCTCGAGTCGATCGACTCGGTGGATTCGGGAGTGGTGCGCCAGGACGGAGAACCACAGCCGACCACGGAGCCTCCGGTGACGCTGGTGCTCGGCAGGAAGGCCGACATGCCCGCCGCACGGGCGATCGCTGCGTTCGCCCGCCGGATCACGGGCGGCCATGAGCCGCTGGACGCAGCCGTACTCACGCACACCTGGAACCAAGCGAGGTCCGCGGTCGCGGAACTGGAGCGGCACGGGATCGACGCGGAACTGGTCGGCGAGTCCGCCATGCTGGAGGCACGAGCCACGCGCGACCTGCGCACCCTGCTGCGCGCGCTCTCCGATCCCAGCGACGCCATCGCGTGGATGGGACTCCTGAAGCATCCGTCGATCGGGATCCGCGACGGAACCCTCGTATATCTCGTGCCATTCAGCGCTCTGGCACGATCGGGTATCCCGGAACCGGCGCGAAATCACCTCGATGAGCACGAGTGCGCTGCGCTCGACGAGGCGCTGCCGGTGCTCTGGGAAGCCGCCGCCACGCTCGGCCGGCGACCCACCGCCGAGGTCCTGGACGACGTGGTGACACGGCTGCGCTGGCGCCCGATCATCGAGGCCGGCCCGGAAGGCGGCGAGGGCGTGGCCGACCTGGACGTGGCGCTGGAGGCGGTCGCAAGCCGCGAGTCCGAAGGCATCGATCCGAACGGCGTCCTGGCGCTCCTGGAAGGGCGAGAGGGCGGTGCGGAACTCCCCGGCCGGATCTACCGGCGCAGCACGCGCACGGTCCAGGTCACGACGATCTTCCAGTCGAAGGGCCTCGAGTTCGACCACGTCTGCATCCCCTTTGCAGAACGGGCCGCAGCGTCCGGCGTAGAGACCCGCATCCAACCGGTGCGGGTCTTCGGCTGCACACTGCTGCGGGCAAGCGTCGACCCGGACGGCGGGCTGCATCCGCAGGATGACCCCGCAGGAATGCTGGTCGCTGCCCTCGACTCGATCGAGCGCCGCATGGAGGCGGCGCGGCTCCTCTACGTGGCCGTCACGCGCGCCAAGAAGAGCGTGACGATGGCCGTGGTCGAGCCCTCTACCGTGGGCACAAGGACGGCCTCCGGGCTCGATGCCAGGCTTGCCGCGGGGCTCCAGGAAGCAGCACCACGCTGCAACAGCATCATGCGGCTGATGCGCGCCGACGATCCGGCGAATGCGGCGCGGCTTGCGATCCCGAATTCGGGGGCAAGGAGGCGCGCACCCTCCCGCGGCTTCGTGCCGCCGACATGCCCGCCCCCGGACTTCGTTCCGGGGAAGTTCGTCAGCCCGTCATCCGCCAGCTCCTCGTCGGGCATCGCCGCGGACGTGACGTCGGAGTTCCGCCGGCGCGCCGTCGTCGAACGCGGCGACCTGGTGCCCGCACCGCTGCCTGGATTCCGGAGTGCGTACGACCACGCCACGCAGGGTGGCCTGGTGCACGGGTGGATCGAGCACTGGGGACTGCGCTCCGAGCCGACCGAGCGCATGGCCAACGAGTACCTCGCGTCCCGGTGGCCCGCGCTCGCGCCGATCACGGGCCTGGCGCGCGGGCTCTGCGGGCTGGCCCCGGTGCTGCGGGGAATGCCTCGACTGCGCCAGGCCATCGATGCACCCGGGGTACAGCTGGTGTTCGAGCAACCGATCCTCGCCCGGATCGGCGCGGACGTGATCTCGGGGCGCATCGACCTGCTATTGGTCGACCGCATGCGTGGTACGGCACGGATCATCGACTTCAAGGCCGGATGGGGGCACCAATCGGACCGGGTCGATCTTGATTCGCTGCCGGGCCTCGCGGAGTACGCGGAACAGCTCGGCGCCTACGCAGCTGGCGTCGAGGCCGCCGGCCTCCGTGTCGAAGGTGTGGCGCTCGTGTATGCGGGGATTCCGGCGGTGGCGTGGCTCGAGCGGTGAGGAGCGCTCTCGCCGATTCCCGAAGTCGCCGAGCGATCAGCTGAGCTCCAAGCACCTTTGAATGACGGCACGGACATCGAGCTGGGTTCCCTAGAACAGGTCTCTGCCAGCAGGAAACAGCAACGCAACCCGAGGCCGGGGCCACGGCAGAATCGATGGCCTCTCGGGATCCTCCAATCCAACGGCCACCGTCATCTACATGCGCCGCGACGCGCACGCCGGACTTCCGTGCGTGCCTGCGTCGGCCTCCCCGACCTGGTGGCGTTGCGCGCGAACGCAAGGACCGCCACGCCGCAGTCCATCGCTCACGCCCGCGGGTAATCGTTGTACCCCTTCGCGCCGTCCCCGTAGAACGTCGACTCGTCCCATGCCGCCGGCGCAATGCCGGCGGCGATGCGATCCGGCAGGTCCGGGTTCGATATCGCCAGCTTGCCGAACGCAACCGCGTCGGCGATGCCGCGGTCGAGGTCCTGCTGCGCGGCCGCCACGTCGTGGCCGTAGCCGTTCATGACCACCGGCCCGGCGAACTCGCGCTTCATCTCCTCTGCAAGCGCCAGGTCGAACGGCCCGTCCCAGCGCTGCCGCGTCCAGTGGTGGTTGAAGAGGTGCAGGTATGCGCACCCCGCGCGCCCGAGTTCACGAGCGGCGCGGACATAGACCTCCCGGTCATCCTCCGCGGGCGGCAGGTCGGTGACGCTTCCCATCGGCGAGAGCCGCACGCCGACGCGGGCGTAGCCGAAGGACTCGGCGGCGGCATGCGTCGCGTGCAGGAGGAGCCGCAGGCGGTTCTCGATGCACCCGCCCCATGCGTCGGTGCGCGTGTTCAGGGTGCCGGAGAGGAACTGGTTGATCAGGTAGCTGTTGGCCGCGTGGACCTCGACGCCGTCGAAGCCTGCCGCCTTGGCGTTGCGGGCGGCATGCGCGTAGTCCTCGATCACCCGCGGCATCTCGTCGGTGCGCAGGGCGCGCGGCGTGCTCGCCGGCACGCGCTCACGCCTGCCATCCGGATGCACGACGGTGATCTGCGCCTTCGAGGCCTGCGCGGCGCTTGAGACAGGCGCCCCACCCCCAGGCTGCCACGAGGAGTGGCTCACGCGGCCCACATGCCAGAGCTGCAGGAAGATCCGCCCGCCTGCCGCGTGCACACGGTCGGTGACGGTGCGCCATCCGGCCACCTGCTCGGGCGTGCGGATCCCCGGCGTGTTCGGGTAGCCCTTCCCCTCCTGCGTGATCCAGGTGGCCTCGGAGATCAGCAGTCCGTACGAGGCCCGCTGCGCATAGTGCTCGGCCTGCAGTTCGCCGGGGACATCCCCGGGCTGGTAGGCGCGCTGGCGCGTGAGGGGCGCCATGAACACACGGTTCGGGCAGCGGAGCCCGTGGAGGTCGACTGGGTCGAGGAGCGAAGGCATCCGGGGAAAGGCTAGGCGCAGGCCGCTGCCCAAGGCGCCCACCGTGCCCCGACGAGAAAACGAGCGCGCCCCGACCATCGGCCGGGGCGCGCGTGTCTCGATTCAGGAAATGGGTGCCAGATGCACCCGGCACCATTTACCACTTCAGGTTCATCGCGCCCTGGTACTCGGCGAGCGGGCGGATGATGCGGTTGTTCTGGTGCTGCTCCATGATGTGCGCGCACCAGCCGGTGATGCGGGCCGCCACGAAGATGGGCGTGTACTGCGGCACCGGGATGCCCATGATGAAGTAGGTCATGCCGCACGGGAAGTCCACGTTCGGGTGGATGTTCTTGTCGCGCAGCATGATCGCCTGCACCTGGTCGCCCATGTCGAACCACTTCTTGGCGTTCGGGCCCATCTGCTCGGCGAGCTTGAGGCCCCAGCGGCGCAGGATGCCGGCGCGGTGGTCGCCGTTCTTGTAGACGCGGTGGCCGAAGCCCATCAGCTTGCGCTTCTCGACGAAGGCGCGCTGCATCCAGGCGTCGATGGTCATCTTCCCGCCGGCGCAGTCCACGTCGATGTCCTTGAGCATCTCCATGGCCATCTCGTTGGCGCCGCCGTGGAGCGGGCCCTTGAGGGCGCCGATGCCGCCGCAGACCGCGCTGTGCATGTCGCTCTCGGTGCTGGCGATGCAGCGGCTGGTGAACGTGCTGGCGTTGAAGTCATGCTCCGCGTAGAGGATCAGGCTGACGTCCATGATCCGGGCCTCGAGCTCCGACGGCTTCTTGCCGGTCATGAGCCAGAGGAGGTTCGCGGCGTGGCCGAGCGAGGCGTCCGGCTCGAGCACCGGCTTGCCCTCGATGGTGCGCTGGATGGCGCCGATGAGGGTGGGGATCTTGGCGAGGAGGCGCTTCGACTTGCGGAGCTCGGCGTCGGGGGCGTTGCTCTCGCACTC
>Ga0114968_10000302_pt1 | contig 36702 bp, 38 predicted proteins | sample M_130807_EF_Meta_FD_87020 | JGI IMG/M metagenome (GOLD analysis project Ga0114968, IMG submission 87020) | Freshwater microbial communities from Lake Montjoie, Canada to study carbon cycling - M_130807_EF_MetaG | ecosystem: Environmental > Aquatic > Freshwater > Lake | place: Lake Montjoie... | reverse complement strand
CGGTCGCGTCGTACACGCCGAGACCGCCGAAAGGATCATTGCGGACGGCAAGGCGGACATGGTCGGCATGGTGCGTGCCCTCATTGCCGACTCGTCCTGGCTCACCAAGAATCTGGCCGGGCAGGCGCAGGACGTGCGCCCGTGCATCTCACTCAACGACTGCATCCACCGGTACACACTCGAAGGACTGGGCTTCGGGTGCGGCACCAACCCGCGCGCGGGACGCGAGAGCAAGCCACCCATGGGTGTTGCGTCGACGCCTGTACGTCTGCTGGTGGTCGGGGGCGGCCCGGCCGGTATGGAACTCGCCGCCACCGCTGCTGAGCGTGGACATGACGTCGAACTGTGGGAGGCCAAGCTTGAACTCGGTGGCCGCTTCGGCATCGCCGCGCAGTTGCGTGCCAATGCGCCGTATCAGGACTGGATCGATTGGTCCGCCCGTCGCCTGAAGCAGATGGACATCCCGGTCTATCTCGGCCGACGAGCCGACGTCCGCAGTGTTCTCGATGCCGACGTCGACGTCGTGGCCTTCGCCACCGGGGCACGCGGACGCCGCCCCGGGATTCCTGGTGAGTTCCTGCCGCACGTCAGCGGCGCGGACGCCGTGGTGATGGGGATCGCACGTCCCTTGGGCCGTCGTGTACTGGTGTTAGCCGAAGACGATGGGCCCGCCCCACTGTCGGTGGCCGATCACCTTGCGTCCCAGGGCCACGAGGTGACGTTGACCTTCCGCACCCCCGGTCCGTCACCACTGGTGGGCAAGTACTCGATCGGAGCGATGCTGGCCAGCCTCGATAACGAGGGGGTCGCGATCGTGCAGAACGCCCGTGCGGTGCAGATTCATGCCGACCGCGTGGATTTTGCGCACTCCTACAGCGGCCGCTCGTTCAGTGTGGAGACCGACTCGGTCGTGCTCGTCACCGGAGGGATCGGCAACGACGCGCTGTACCGCGCCGTCAAGCCGCACCATCCGCGCGTGCACCTTCTGGGCGATGCCTTCGCGCCGCGACGCATGACATTCGCGACCAAGCAGGCATTCGAACTTGCCATGCAGCTCTAGGTACTGAAGCCACCAAGCAAAGAGTCGGGGCCCGAGCGCATGCGCTCGGGCCCCGACTACTAACGGTGCTAGGCGATCGACAGGACCTCGACCACGCCGGTGCCGCCGTTGACGCGCACAACGTCGCCGGTCTTGAGCATGTCGGTCGCGCCCGGGATGCCGCCCACGCACGGGATGCCGAGCTCGCGCGCGACGATCATGGCGTGTGAGCCCATCGAGCCGGTGTTGACGACAACGCCGGATGCCACCATGAACAGCGGTGTCCATGACGGATCGGTCTGCGGTGCGACGAGGATTTCACCGGGCTGGAAGTCCGAGATCGCATCGGTGCTGAGCACCACGCGAACCGTGCCTTCGACGATGCCCTGCGAGGATGCCGCACCGTTGAGCGTGGTGCCCACGGTTGCGCGAGCAGCCTTGGACGCACCCTTCTTCGGCAGCGATGAGATGGGCGGGATGCCCTTGGAGCTGTCGATGAACATCGGAACCTCGAGGTTCCACAGTTCCTTCCAGCCCTTTTCACGCTCGCGGATCGCCGCCTTGATGGAGTCGGTACCACCCAGGGCGAGTGCGTCGAGCTCCTCATCCAGAGCAATGAAGATCTGACGTGCGTGATCAAGGACGCCGTCAGCCTCGAGTCGGTAGCCGAGCTCGAGCAGCGCCATGCGCGCCTCGTTCATGATCTTGATGCACGAGGACTTGCCACTCTCGCGCCAACCGGCGAAGCGACGGGCTGAGCCGATGGCACCGCGGAATGCGGCCTCGGTGGCCTCGTCCATGCCTGCCGTGGCCTCGGCCATGGCCTTGTCGGTGGCCGAGGCGTGCATCGCCTGCTTGGCATGCGGTGAGTCGGAGTCCTCAAGATGGCGCATCCGATCGATGAGGGCCAGGGGCAGCGAGGGCTTTGACTCCCATGAGTCGGTGCCGAGATCCCATTCGCTGGGTCCGCGGTAACCGAACTCGTCGATGAAGGCGCCGAACTCCGACCAGAACTGGCCGTGGGCGCTGGGGTACGCAGCCTCCACAGCAGCCAAGCCCTTGTCGAACAGAGCGGAGGTCTTGGCATCGGCACGAAGCGTGCGCGACAGTGCCCAGAGTGCATACGTCGGCGCGGCTGATTCGACCTCGCCCGCGTAACCCAGGATCGCAACGAGCAGATGCGCCTTGTCGCCGAGCATCATGGTCGCAACAGCCGGTCCGAGCGCTGCATTGGACGCCGCCATCTGCTCCGAACGCCAGGCAAGGCGCTCGTACGGCATCACCGAACGTGCACGTGCGATGAGTGCACGGTTGGACAGGCCCTTGAGGTTCGGGCGCTCATTGCGGATGCGGTCGGCGAGGATCTCGTCCTCCTCGACCTCCGGGAAGTTGGTCGTGGTGAGCACCCAGCCCGAGCGTGCCGGAGCAGCAGCGGTCAGCGCCTCGTTGGCGTCCGTGTCGGACGGAACGTGTGCTGGAGCACCGGGTGAGTTGAAGAACATCTGGTCGATGAGCTCCCACGTCATGCCCTTGCGGATGCCCAGAACGCGCACCGAGCTCTGGTTGATGTATAGGTAGCCGTAGATGAAGCCGGCAACCGACGACTCCTCGGTCATCTCATCGGACGTGAAGCAGGCGTCCTGCACGTAACCGGAAGCCCAGCCCGGCAGCACCATCGGGCGCCAGCACATCGACGCACCGAGCGGGGTGATGGGCTCGGGCATGACATCGGCCGCGTTGAGTCGGGTGTACACCGGGAACCGCTTGCTCGGCTCGGTGTCGACGATCCAGGCCTTCTCGGACATCACTTTTCCTCTCGTCTACTGCCCTGGGCAGCGCATGCAGGGATGGCCCGTGGGGCCGCGGTCAGTCTGCCACCGGCCCGAGAGAAATGCAGGAAGTCCACGAACCTGGCTAGCGACCCAGCCACTCCCGCGGCCCATGCACCGGCTCCCCGGCCATCAGCCGGCGAACAGTGTCGTGCGCGTACTGCACCGCGATCTCATTGCGGCCGATGACCATCTCGGAGTCGGCGACCGACGCCAGCCCGTTCTGCACCTGCGTCTGCGCCGCGTAGTCCTCGTCGCGGAAGGCGGCGAAGAACCACTCGGCCGTGCGCTCCGCCTCGGCGATCTCCTCGGGCGTCCCCGGCGCGTGTCGCAGGAGGGTCGTCTGCCAGGTCATCGACTCCCCCCATGAGTCACCCGGCAGCATGATCGACACCACCGTGCGCTCGCGCCACCCGCCGGCGATCGACATTCCGGGAAACAGCCAGTAGACCAACCCCATGGTGGTGGCCGGGTTCCACTCCTCGCGCGGCTTGGCCATCTCCTCGTCGAGCGACTTCAGCGCAAAGACATTGCGCAGGTGCGGGCCGAGCGGATCGAATGCCATGCGGTTGCTGTGATTGGTGAGGAAAACAGTGTTGGGGTGCAGCGTCGCGAAGTGGTAGCCCTCGAGGTAGCCGTCCAGGGTCACCTTCCAGTTGGGGCCGCGCAACTCCTTGGTGGTGAAGTGAGTGCACTGGTCGAGCTCGAGTCGCTCGAGATAGGGCAGCGCCTCGCCGAGCCAGGCATCGATATCCATCGACAGGCCTGCCGTGAGGCAGACGAACACGATGCCCGCTCGCTCCTGACAGGGCAGCTCGATCAATCCATGAGTCTCGCGATCGACATCACCGAAGGTGCCCTCCTGCGTCACGCCGAGGAGTTGGCCATCAGTGCCATACGTCCACCCGTGATAGCCGCAGCTGAATCGACGTGCGTTGCCACAACCGCCCGGCACCAACTTCATCGAGCGATGACGGCACACGTTGACCATCGCCTTCATGAATCCGTCCGAGCCACGCACCACCACGATCTCGCGCCCGCACACCCGCATGGCCTTGAAGTCACCCGGATTCGGCAGCTCTGCCGAAAGCACCACGGGCAGGGGAATGCGACGGAAGATCGTCGCCATCTCCTGCTCCCACAGATCCTCGTCGAGGTAATAGGAGATGGGAACGCGAACCTGCTCGGGAGCCATGTCCGTGGTCCCGTCGCGCAGATGAGTCGCCAAGCGGTCGAGGATCGACAGTGCCTCGTCCTTGTCCATCGCGTCGTGGGTTCCGGCCTGGTACTGCGGGACCGTGTCGGTCATGGCTCTCCTTCGTGCTCGCCTAGTTCGTCAGGATCGCAGGTGCGAGGTGGCGATGCTCGTTGATTGACCGCAGTCGACGGATGTCGGCATGCACGGCCGCCTCGGTGATAGAGCAGTGGTGGGGCAGGAAGAACAGATCTTCATCCAGACCGAGCAGATCGGCGATGTAGGCATTGATCACACCACCGTGACTCACAATGAGGATGCGGCCACCCGGATGCGCTTCGATGACGCGATTGAGTGCGGCAAGGACGCGCGTGCGAAAGTCCGCGGATGACTCACTGAACGGCATGTGGTCCCAGCGACGCTCCAGATGAAATCTCTGCTGGCGATCCTGCCACTCCTGCGATGACAGGAAGTCAGCCGGCGACTGACCGGGCTCGAGACTGCGGAAGGAATCGATCTCGCGAAGCTCGTGGTCGATGATCCATTCGACATCGCGCCCGGCCATGGCGATCTCGGCCGTGCGTCGCGCGCGCACGAGCTCGCTGCATGCCACCACGTCGATCGGCTCGTCGGCCAGTGCGCGTCCCAGAGCCTGGGCCTGCAGCACACCGACATCAGACAACGGCGGGTCCGCCCAGGCGATCGGGTCGAAGCGGTCGGCTTCGGGATACGCCTGACGACCATGCCGAGCCAACGTGATCAGTGTGGCGTCGGGATGACCGAAGAGGAAGGGTGCGCGGACTCCGAAAGGAGGCTCGTTCACGCCCCTTCAACCACTCGCACGGTGCCGGCCGAGCCATCGAGTTCCACCAGGGTTCCGGTCTTGAGCAGGTGACCGGCTCCCTGCACGGAGACCACACATGGCACACCCAGCTCGCGACTGACAATGATCGCGTGGCTGCCCGGAGCGCCGATCTCACAGACCACCGCGCTGGCGATCATGAACAGCGGCACCCAGGAGGGATCAGTGGTGGTGCACACCAGAATTTCGCCCGGCTGAAGATCGTCGGCCTGCGACAGGTCGGCGATCACCCGCGTGCGTGCGGTGACCTTGCCCGTGGAACCCGGCACGCCCTTGAGTTCCATGCCGGTGGTCGCCGCAACGCCGTCGGTGCGCGAGGCGCGCTTGGGCCACTCGCTGATGGGCGGAACCGGCTTGCCGTAGGTGACGACGTAGGGCGGATCAACCTTGCCCAACTCCGCGAAGTCCGCGCTGCGCTTGGCGAGCTCCTGCTTCATAGCACCTGGGTTGTTCAGGTAGCTGTCAACCTCGTCGTCCTTGAGCATGAAGATGTCCATGGCACTGGCGAGATTGCCGCGCTCGGCCATGCGGCGACCAAGCTCACGGAAGGCGAGCTTCGCCTCCTGCAGCATCATGACGCAGGCGTTCTTGCCACCCTCGCGGAACCGGTAGGAACTCTGACCGGCAGCGATGCCGGCGGCGAGCATGCCCGCGTTCGCTTCATCGCCGGCAACAGCAGCGGACAGCTCCGCCTCGGCAGCGGTGCGACGTGCACCCGCTTCGGCGCCGCGGATGGTCGGCGACATGGCGTCCTCCTGCCTACGAACGCGATCGACCATGCGGTAGGCCAGCTGCGGATTGATCAGCATCGTCTCGGCACTGATCTCCCATTCGTTGACACCGCGATGTCCCCACTCCTGCAGGAAGTCAGCAAAATGCTGGTTGAAATCGGCTGCCGCCCGCAGCGAGGCAAGGCGATCGGCCAGCCCGTCAGTGCCGGCATCGAAGGCTGCCGTGAGATCAGGTGACTGGCGCACCAGGCGCGAGAGATCCCAGATGCGGTTGGGAACTCCGGCGGACTCCACCTCGCCGACGGCGGCGAAGATCTGAATGCCGAGTTCGGGCTTGCCCACGGCATCGGCGATGCCCTGCACGATGCCCGGGCCGACCGCTGCACCAATGACGACCTGGGCGTACAGGTCCCATCCGCGGTTCTGCCAACGGGCAGCGGTGCGTCCGTAGTCAACGAGCTCCTCGTCACTGATCGTCGCAAGGTTGGGGCGCGTCGCCCGGCACTGCTTGGCGAACGAGATCAGTTCGTCGTGTACTCCCTTGTGCGAGCCGCCGAGGATGGCGCCCATCGTGGCCGCGAGTGCCGCCGAGCACTCCTCGTCATCGTCGCGCGGGTCATGGACATAGGGCGGCACCGTCGGGTTCTGCCCGAAGAAGGAGATGTCGATCGCCTCGGGACTGGCGCCCGGCATGCGGTAGCCGAAGACGCGACCCACCGACACCTGGTTGAAGAAGTAGCCGCCCCAGCTGCCGTAAGTCTCGGGCTTGCTCCACAGGAACTCACCCTCCTTGAAGGTGCCCATGTGGATCCACCCCCACGCGGTCCCGGGCACGATGCCCTGCTCCCACGTAAGGGTCCAGTTGAGCGGAGTGAACGGATCAGGGCCGACCTCGTCGGCGTTGCCGCGCGTGTACAGCGGGAAGCGCTCACTTTGTTCGGTGTCGGTGATCCAGGTCTGCACGGGGGGCTCCTCTTTTTCCTGAATGGGTGGCGGCTGGTCGAATCGTGAGGTTAGTGCGAGCGCGTAATGACGCTGCGGTCGCCTTCCTTCCACATCCGATCGAGGCGACGATAGGCGATTCGCCACCCCTGCGGGGTGCGGACGAGACGATCGGCGTATTCGGCGCCGATGAAGTAGTGCTTGTCACCCAAGATGTGCTGGGAGATGAGGTAGGTCCGCACCTCGGCAGTGTCGGGATCGGTGAACGTGATCAGGCTCTTGGCCAGCGAGTGCTGCGTGGAATCCAGCTTCTCCAGGGAGGCCTGAATCATTGCGCGAATGGCTGCCGGGCCCTGCGGCTTGCCCAGGCTGCCGGCGTCGAACTGGGCATCCTCGGTGAACAGCGGCTCGATCTCGGCAAAGTTCTTGAAGTCCAGGGCCCGCGAATACCGGACCAGCACCTCGTCAATCTCCATACGGTCGGAGATCTCCTGCAGGGACTTGGTCATGCGCACTCCTTCAACGATGGCCGAACCGGCCACCCACCACGCTAGACAACGCTAGGGTGGGAATACAAGGATTTCCTACTATTTATCCACCGTCGACTTTCGGAGGCTGGCATGGCCGAGCAGGCGAAGAACTGGGAAAACGTCAAGTCATACTCCCTTGACCCTGACTCCGAGCAGGCTCTTTTCGACGCGCAGATCGAGTGCACGTTCATTTGGGCCGGCAAAGAAGGCTGGCCGATGGGCGTCATCGTCAACTACATCTTCCGCGAGGGTCGCTTCTGGCTCACCGCGAGCGAGGAGCGCCCGCGCGTCAACCAGATTCGCAAGGACCCGCGCGTCAGCATCGCGATCACGTCTAAGGGTTCGGTCATCAAGGAGCGTCAGTCGCTCACCTACAAGTGCGAAGCCATCGTGCACACGGACCGCGAGACCCTTGATCGCATCCTGCCGGAGTTCGCCACCGCCATGCGTCCCGGTGAGCCGGAGAAGGCCGCGGCGTTCTTGGCGATGCTGGATTCGCCGGAGCGGGTCGTGTTCGAACTGATCCCCCAGACTCGCATCGGCTTTGACAGCGCCAAGATGTGGGCTGCTTCCGAGGCCGCACGCCCTTCGGACTCCCCGTCCGGCAAGCACTGACCAACCCCTTCCCTCGCGTCCTTCTCCTGAAAGGCTCGGCCATGCGTTTCACCGACAAGGTCCTCTTCGTCACCGGCGGCGCGAGCGGCATCGGCCGTGCCACGGCCGAGCGCGTCGTGGCCGAGGGAGGTCGGGCGGCTCTCGTAGATCTCGACCTCACCAAGGCCCAGGCGGTTGCCGCTGACATCGGGCACGGCTGCATCGGTCTGGCTGCGAACGTCGCCGACGAGGCACAGGTCAAAGGTGCGGTGGACGCCACCGTTGCCCTACTGGGCGGCATCGATCTCGTTCTGGCTGCTGCCGGTCATGCGGAGTTCGGGCCGACGGCCGAATGGGACTCCGAACGGTTCATGCGCATGCTCTCGGTGCACGTGGGTGGCACCTTCCATGTGTGCAAGTACACGCTGCCTGTCATGAAGGCTCGCGGCCGCGGTTCCATCGTGACGATTGCATCAACAGCCGGCTTCATGGCCAACAACAACAACGTTCCCTACGGCGCTGCCAAGGCAGGCATCACCGGTTTGACCCGTCAGATCACGCTCGAAGCGCTGCCTGAAGTGCGCGTCAACTGCATCGCACCCGGCCGCACCATCACCGGTATGACCACGCCACTGATGCTTCAGCGCGGTGGCGACATGGAGAAGGGCGAGGAGGTTTTCGGCGCCGCCATTCCGATGAAACGTATGGGTCGCCCTGAGGAGCTTGCCGCCGCCATCTGCTTCTTCCTCAGCGAGGAAGCGTCGTTCGTCACCGGTCAGACACTCCTGGTCGACGGCGGAGAAGTGATCTCCTAGTCCTCGAGTAACTCCGCTCGCAGCCGCTGCACAGTGTCCGGGTCCATGCCTTTGGCGAGCACATACGCCTCGGCGCCGCCGTAGTGATCGGACAGGTGTTGGAGAAACTCGCGCATGGTCTCCGGGTGAGCCTCGAAGATCCATGTGGGAGCACTGGCCAGACCGTTGTCTTGAAACACCTGGGCTGCCCTAATGCGCTCGTAGATGGGGCCCATGTTGGCCGCCGTCACGTGATAGTCCGCCACGATCGCGTCGTACTCGACACCCAGGAGGGCAAGCAACAGCGCGATCACGATGCCGGTGCGATCCTTGCCCGCCGTGCAATGGATGACGACTGGTCGCGCTGCCGGATCGGCAACGAGGTTCAACGCGCCGATGATCGATGGAGCATTGGCCTCGATCTGCCTGCGGTAGTCCTCGGCCAGGTTGTCGGCCATCCCTGCGTCGATCTGCTCTTGCGTCACTCCTGATTGAGGCGTCATCGGAAGCGTGATGACCGAGGTTGACTCGCCTTGGAGGGTGTAGCTCTCGCGTTCAACCTCCATGTCCATGCGCAGATCGATAACGGTGCGCGGAGAGAGGACCTCGAGTAGATCCACGTGACCCTGCTCGGTCAACGACTTTGGGTTATCGCTGCGCACCACCTGACGAGAACGGATCACGCGACCATCGGCCGTGCGCAAGCCACCGAGGTCGCGAATGTTGGCCAGGCCATCAATGTGCAAGGGCTCGGCTGAGGACGTCGTCACGATGCATCACCAGCCGCACGCCTCGCGGACGCGAGCATCGCCTTGGCAAGTACTTTCGGATCACCCGGCGACGCCTTTCCATCCAGTGGCGCCTCGACCGACAGGATCGTCGACGGTGGCAGTGCATCGCAGAAGGCCCGCACCGGCAGGTCGCCGTCCGATGGCATGAGTCGCGATCGCACGGCTTCGGCCCGAGCAGCCTCGGGATCGGCCGCGGCAGCGGCGCCCACGGCTCCGCACACCTGTGCATACGGAAAAAGCGATGGCTGATACCGCTCAAGGTCTACCGGTGCCCCACCCGATCGGATGAGATGCAGCACGTCGGCCAGGACCACGACGTTGGGCTGCCCTGCTGCCTGGACCACTTCGACGCATTCGCCAAGTGTGCGCGCAGCCGAGAACAGCATGAACTCCACCGCGATGCTGACTCCCTGACTTGCCGCAAGCTGGGCCACACCAGCGAGTGTGTCGATACGGCGCGTGTGATCGGAATCTTCGATCGTCGCAATGGCGTATCGGGCGCCGATAATTCTGGCCGCTTCAAGCAACGGGCGCGCAGTCTCTATCGCCGACGGATCCTTCATGCGGATGACTTCGACATCCAGGATGCTCACGCCTGAGTCATCGATCACGCGACGCAGCTCTTCTAACTCTCGTGTGTCTCCGAGCAGTCCGTGGTCGATGCCGGTGGAGGGGCTTGGCGTGAGACGAAAGCCGGTGTACTCATACCCCGTCTCGCGAGCGACCCGCACCAACTGCATCGGCGGCACTGCGATCATGGAGAGGTGGGCTAGCGAATACTCATGCATCAGGTTCCTGCCAGTCGCTCGACGATGGGAAGGAACGCCTCAAGGTGCGCATCCCCGACCGTGATTGCTGAGAAGCCGTACTCCTCACGGCGACGCTGCAACTCCTCGCAGATCTGATCCACACTTCCCACCGCCGCATGCGGGAAGGCCTGCAGGGTGGTGAGGTCCATGCCGGTGCGGGTCATGACAGCTTCGGGTGTGATCTGCGATCGACCCTCGACGCTGATGAAGTACGTGGCGGTCTCCAGCTCAAGGCTGTCAAAGCGGTCACCCGCCCCCTCGCGAATCCACTCGATCTTCTTGTGCGTCTCCTCTGCCGTGGACGAGGCGATGCTGCCCGCTCCCACGACACCGGAGCTGTTGTTGAAGTTGACACTGACGATGTCGGCAAGCTCGCCGGCCAGACGTAGCACCTTGGGGGCTCCACCACCAATCATGATGGGTGGATGCGGACGCTGAACTGTCGCGGGAACCGCGGTGTACCCGTGTGATTGCACGAACTCGCCGCGATAATCGAGTTCGCCCTCGGCGGCGAACGCCTGGATCATGAACTCCGTCGTTTCGCGCAGCAGTTGAATGCGCTTGCCCGGTGACTCGAAGGGGATGCCCAGGGCCTCGTACTCGCGCTCGAGCCAACCGGCACCAAGGCCCACCTCTAGCCGACCTTCGGACAGCACATCAATGGTTGCCATCTCCTTGGTGAGGATCGTGGGCAGGTGGTAACTCACGACGGCCATACGCGAACCAATACGCAACGTGCTGGTAACCATGGCCGCCGCCGTCATCGCCGGAATGAGCGCCATGGCCTGCACCCGATGTCCGGTGCCTTCGATCATGGTGCCGGGTCCGAGGTAGTGGTCGGCCACATGCAGTGCCGAGAACCCCGAGGCTTCGACCTTGTGCGCAAGCTCGACCCATTCCTTGCGCGTGGGTGAGCTGAATGCCTGGATGGAGAAGCGGAACGGTCTCGTCATTTTGGGGCCTTTCTCGCCCAGCGGAAGAATTGTCCGGCGGATGCCGAGTATCCCCCGTCGACAAATAAGACCTGCCCGGTGACCCATGACGCCTGATCCGACACCAGGAAGGCCACCGCATTGGCGATGTCCATGGGTTGGCCCATGCGACCCACCGGCAAGCATCCGGCGATGGCCGCCTGCGCCGCATCGTTGCCGTAGTGACCGGCCGTGCCCTCAGTCACGACCGTGCCGGGAGCCACGGCATTGCACCTAATCCCCATGGGTGCGAACTCCACCGCCATGGCCTCGGTGAGCTGATTGATCGCAGCCTTGGACGCAGGATAAAGCGAGGTTCCCATCGGATGCGCCTTGGAGGTGATCGACGAGAAGTTGATGACGCTGCCACCACCGTTGCGCGCCATCACCGGCACAAGGGCCTGGGCTGCAAGGACAGGGCCGATGACATTGACATCGAGGATGTCGCGCATCTCCTGGACAGTCGTGGTGAGCAGATTCTGGTAACGCTGGATGGCCGCATTGTTGACGAGCACTGTCGCCTCAGGGGCAAGCGTCGCAAGCGACGCCACCTGATCGGGTTCCCGCACGTCCATCGTCGCATGACGGCACCCCAGGCGCTTCGCAACTTCGCGCACCTGCTGCTCGTTTACGTCAACCGCAAGGACGTCGAACCCGTCCTGCATGAGTCGCTCTGCTACGGCGGTACCGATTCCCTGACCGGCCCCCGTCACTACTGCGGTTCCGCTCATGCGGCTTCCTCACCTTCGTTGTCACCATGCACGGCCCAGTCGACGCAACGTTTCAGCACGGCACGGTACTGCGGAGAATCCCACGCGATCCGATCGGTGTGACCGAGATCGTCGATTCCCATGTCGCGCACATCGAATCGACCTCGACAGTGACCGAGTGTGAAGTACACGATCACACCCGCGCCCGCCTGGCGCCGGTACAGCACCGGGAGTCGCGCACCCATCTCGACTCCCGCGTCCGGAAAACCCGGACACTGAGCCGTCAGTGCAGTGTCGAGGATGACGTCGAGGTCAGGCGCCCATGCACACACGTAGACCTCATCGGTTGTCTCGAACGATTCGATACCCAGCACGAGCCGATCCTGGGGCTGACACACGTCGATGCGAGCCGGTGCGATCCGGGGGTGGGCCAGAAACCGGGACCCGATCAAGGCGGTGAACTCCGGCATGGCATCGGGCACGGAAAACATCCGCTGCTCACCCGGAGCCGGCGCATCAATGGCCGAGTTCGTGGCGTGAAGAGCAAGGAGACGCCCGCCACCGTGCACTTTGGCCGTGAGTGCCGCGCTCTGCTGTGGTGTCGGTCGCACATCGCAGGTGTAGGCGATCACCACGTCTGCCTGGTCGATCGCATCTGTGTCAGTGAAGTCGTCGCGGACCGTGCAGCGGACAGCATCGTGATCGCCCAGCAGCGCCAGCAGTTCACGGCGGGCAAAGTCCAGGTCGTGCCACTTACCGCCGACCACGAGCAATACGTCAACGACCCCGGTGCGACAGCGCGCCGGGGTCGTCATCGTCGAGTCGTGATCGAGAAGGTCAGGTGTGAAATCAGTACTGGGTGCGAACGGTCATGCCGCCGTCGCACACCACGTTGGTGCCCACGCAGTAGCCCATGGCTGGACTGGCCAGCGACACGATGACCGCGGCGACCTCCTTGGGTTCACCCATGCGTCCCAGTGGGATGGAGCCGAGCACCTTGTCGTACACCTCGGGACGACCGGCCTTGATCTTTCCCCAGTCGCCGTCCGCGAAGTAGACCGGACCGGGTGACACGGTGTTGACGCGAATGCCCTTGGGAGCGAGGGCGTGCGCAGCCGCAGATGCGTGGCGAATGATCGCGGCCTTGAATGCACCGTAAGAGTTCGGGCTGCTCGGCCATACATTGTCGAAGCCGAACGTTGATGACATCGCGATGATGCTGCCGCCCCCTGCTGCTTCCATGATGGGTGTTGCCACGTCGATGGCATGCACGAGTGGCATGAGGTCGAGCTCGAGGCTCTGCTGCCACTGCTCTGCGCCCTTGAGCGAACCGCCCGTGACGTTGGAGACGAGAATGTCGAGGCCACCGAGCGCTGCTGCGGCATCAGTGATGAAGCCCTTGAGCTGCTCCTCGTTGCTCACGTCAATGGCGCGCGCAAAAACCGTCGCGCCCTTGGCCATCAGCTCCGCAGCCAGCTCCTCGACTGCCTCCTGATGGCGAGCGCAGAAGGCCACCGAGGCGCCTTCCGCCACCAGGAGCTCGACGGTCGCCCTACCGATGCCGCGCGTTCCTCCGGTGACGAGTGCACGCTTACCCGCGATGCCAAGATCCATGGTGTTCCCTTTCGAGGAGTTCGGTCGGCGCCCAGCGGGCACGCCCGGTACGTTACTAGCATCGCACTTCGGTAAGTCCCGCTTCGCATAACCAACCCACTCCTCGCAGCGGAGGGCATATGGCTCTCGTAACAGTCCAGCCCCTGGGGCTGGAACTGGACGTGGCCGTCGGCCAGACCGTGATGGACGCCGCACACCTGGCCGGATATGACTGGCCCACCGAGTGCGGTGGCGCAGCGTCCTGCGGGATGTGCGTGAGCATCATTCGCGAGGGTGTGGAGAACTGCGGGACGATGCCCCCGGACGAAATCGAGGCACTGGATCGCACCATGGGCGCGGTCGATCCCACGCGACGGTTGGCCTGTCGACTGACCGTGACGGGTCCCGTCACGTTGACGAAGCGCGGGGTACGCCCCGCAGAAGTCGGGGTACGCCCCGCAGAAGGAGGCCCGGCATGAGCGATCTCGAGGCGCGCCTGGAGCGCATAGAGACCATCGAGGCGGCGCGGGGTGCGTCGTGGCGATACGCGATCGCCATCGACACCGTGGATTTCGACATGCTCGCCGATGTGTTCTCCGCTGATGCCGTGCTGACCACGCGTCGCGGTTCCCAGGTGGGTCGCGATGCAATAGTCGAGTACTACCGCAAAGCGCTTGCGGATAACGTCCTTCGCAAGCACTTCCTCACCAATCAGCGGGTGACCTGGCTGTCCGTGGGCGAGGCACGCATGGACTCGTACTTCATCTACACGTTCGCCGGCGACGACACGTCTGTGTTCGGCTGGGGAAATTACGCGGACCGCGTTCGTATCGATGACGGCGTTGCCCGTATCGTCGAGAAGACCATCAGTGTCGATGTCAGCGCCGATAGCCGGCTCGGATGGGCCACGCCTGATCCCGGCACATCATGACCGCGCTGGCGGGCAAGCGCGTACTCGTCACGGGCGCTGCGCAGGGCATGGGCCGCGCCATCGCTGTCGAGGCTGCGCGTCAGGGAGCGCAGGTCGTATGCCTAGTGGACATCAAGGTCGCGGAGCTTGAGCAGACTGCTGACCTGGTGCGCGCGGCTGGTGCGCAGGCTGCCACCATCACCACCGATCTCACCAAGTCCAACGAGATCAAGGACATGGTCGAACAGGCCGTGGCTATCGCTGGTGGCCTGGACACGCTGATCAACAACGCCGGCGTGATCGACACGATGTTCGTGGACCATGCCAGCCTCGAATCCATTGACGAGGACACGTGGGACACCGTCATGAACGTCAACCTCAAAGCGGTGTGGCTGGCCACCAAGATGGCTGCGCCACACCTGCGTGCGTCAGATCGAGGTCCGTCCATCGTGACGTCAGCCTCGGTGTCGGGCATCAACGGAACACAGAGCGCCGTGGCCTACGGCGCCAGCAAAGCGGGGGTCATACACCTCACCAAGTCATCGGCCATCGCGCTCGCCCCGCACGTGCGTGTTAACTGCTTCCTGCCCGGCTCCATCGCGACGCCGATGGCCCTGGGCTTCCTGGACGCCGCAGAGGACCGGGCCTACACCGAGAATCACATGACGGGTGCGCAACTCATTCCGCGCATGGGCACGGCCGATGAAGTCGCTCAGGTTGCTTGCTTTCTCGCATCAGACGCGGCGTCGTTCGTGACCGGCGGGGTTTTTCCCGTCGATGGCGGCACGCTTGCGTGGCGCGGCCTGCGTGGCTGACGCTCCCTCAGCGATCCAGGATCGATTGATCGCCCTGGATCCACCGCACGTGTAGACGCAGAACCTCGATGCGCCACTCCCGTCCGACGCGTACCAGCTCATTGACATAACGACCGCCGATTGTGCACAGCACCGATGTGTCATCGACCTGAAGCGAGTGCCACGCCTCCACGTACATCGTGCAGGTGGCGCGATCACCTTGAAGCTGCACGCGCGGGTTGCTCATTGTGTGCTGCGTCGCCGTCAGCGTCTCGAAACGTCGCCGCGCACGGTCGACCCAAGAATCTGCTGCCACACTGCCAGCCGACCCTGGACGGTACGACGTGTAGTCGAAGGCAAGCGTGTCGGTGAAGGCCGATCGATAGAGCACCCAATCGCGCAGGTCAATGCCCTCAGCGAACCGGTAGTGCGCATCGCACACATCCCGCTCGTCGAGTAGGCGATCGATTGTCATCCCCGCGCAGCATCCAGAAGTGGCGCGAGGCGATCCGGTACCGCGAGCCAGTCTTGTGGCGATCGGATCGCTGCTTCGAAGTTCGCATCGACCGAAACCGCGTCCACTCCGGCCGCTGCCGCGGCGGCGACCTGGACGCACAGGTCGTCGACGCTCATGGGCACCAGGTTGGCGACCTGCACCGGCGGATCGGTGAACAGGTTCCAGACCATGCGCAGCGGGGCCATTCCCGTTGGACGCATACCGGCGAGCGTCTGCATCGTGGCGAGGTGCTGCTCAAGAGTTCCCGACGCGGGATTCCAGATGTCGAACTTTTCGGCCGTGCGTCTCAGCCCGGCCTCCGAGCGCATGCCCGACATCAGCGGCGGGTGCGGACGCTGCACGGGCTTGGGACGCACATCGGACTCCGGGATCGAGAAGAACTCCCCTTCGTACGACACCGGGTCAGGCCCCCAGCACGCCAGAAGTGCATCGAACAATTCGTCCGCGCGACGGCCACGCGTGCGTGGATCCACGTCGTACTGCTGATGCTCCTCATCGGACCAGCCCACGCTGAAGCCAAACTCGGTGCGCCCGGCAGCCAGGATGTCCAGTGTCGAGATGCGCTGCGCGAGGTCGACCGGTCGGTGATACCCGGCCACCAGGATGCTCGTGCCGATGCGGATCGTCGACGTCCACGCCGCGACCGCAGCAAGCAGCTCCATCGGCTGCAGGATCGACCGGTACGGCTCGGGCACCGCGAGCCCGGGTCGGGCGGAGTAGCCCGACGCGGGGTTCAGCGGATAAAAGAGGTGCTGCTGCACGTACAGCGAGCCGAAGCCCAGTTCTTCCGCGCGCTCGGCAAACCCGCGAACCACAGGTCGATCCACGTGCCCGCCGAGCTGCGGCAGGCTGAGCCCCACGCGCATCACGGCCAGAGGCCGCCGCCGACGGTCACCACTTCGCCATGCATGTAGGGAACCTCGTCGCTAAGCAACCACGCCGCCGTTGCAGCGATCTCCTCGGGCTGCCCGTAGCGGCCCAGCGGCACGGCTGCGTTCATGGCTGCCTGAATGGCCGCGGCGTCGACGCCGGCAAGAGCGCCGATGCCCTCTTCGAGCGGACGCATCATGCGGGTGTCGACGACACCGGGAGCAATGACGTTGACGCGGATGCCCAACGGACCGGTTTCCTTCATCAGTGATCGCGCGATGCCGATCGCCGCGTGCTTGCTCGCGTTATAGACCGAGACACCAGCGTCGGACTTCAGGCCCGCGATCGATGCGGTGATGGCGATCTTGCCCTTGTCGGGCTGGGTCATCATCTGCTTGACCGCGGCTTGCGCACCCAGGAACACCCCGAGCACATTGACGTCGAACACCTTGCGGTAGTCGGCGATGTCGAAGTTGAGGATCGGGATGACCTTGCTCTCCACCCCGGCGTTGATGTGGAACATGTCGACTGATCCGAAAGCCTCGACGGCCCTCGCAATGATGGCTGCATTGTCGTCAGGGCTGGAGACATCGGCACGCATGCCAATGGCCTTGCTGCCCAGCTCCTTCGCGACCGCCTCAGCGCCGGCTCCATCGAGGTCAACCACGACGACGTTCGCGCCTTCGGCGTGAAGCCGACGCGCGGTGGCTGATCCGATTCCACCCGAGCCGCCAGTGACGACTGCGGTTCGTCCTGCAATTCCCTTGAGCATTCGTTCCTCCTCGTACGCGGGTTATCCGGCGATGGTGCGATCGCTTGCCCAGTAGGGCTTGCGCAGTGCCTTCTTGTCGACTTTCTGCATCTCATTGCGCGGGAGTTCTGGGACGAACTCGTACACACGTGGAATCTTGTAGGAAGAAATCACTTCGCGGCAGAAATCCTGAAGATCAGCGGCCGACGGCGGGCTGGACTCATCCGACGCCACCACCAGTGCCAAGAGCTGCTCCCCGAGGTCAGGGTGCGGGATACCGATCACAGCCACGTCGGCGACGCCCGGAGCATTGCGAAGCGCCTGCTCACTCTCAGACGGATAGAGATTGACCCCGCCGGAGACGACCATGTCCGAGACGCGATCGGTGACGTAGATGAAGCCCTCGGCATCGACATGCCCCATGTCGCCCAACGTGAAGGCGTTCGGGCGGATGTAGGCCTTGGCCGTCTTCTCTTCGTCCTGGTGATAGGTGATCCCGTAACCCTCGGGCGCCTCGAACGCCAAGATGCCCTGCTCACCAAGCGGCAGTTCCGTGCCCGCCTCATCAACGACGATCACGCGATACGGATCCACCGCGCGCCCAACAGAGCCTGGATGCTCAAGCCAGTCGGTGCTGTTGATCCGACACAGCGTTCCCGACTCGCTGCCGCCGTAGGACTCGGTGAACACCGGACCGAACCAGTCAATCATGGCGCGCTTGACATCCGGGGGGCACGCGGATCCCGTATGCGCCACGAGCTTCAGACTGCTGACATCGCTGGCTGCGCGCACGTCAGCCGGCGCAGCGAGCAGGCGCTGGAAGTGGGTCGGAACCATCACAGACGAGGTGACGCGGTACTGCTCGATGAGGCCGAGCACCTCGGCGGCGTCGAACTTGCCCACGATGATCACCGGCTGCGCCAGCAGAAGGTGGCGCACCGCCGTCAGCGGACCGTTGTGCTGCAACGGCCCGACGACAACGTGCGCGCCCTCGGGGAACTGCGCGCGCTCGCGCAACGCGGCCAGGTAGTCCAGATGCGTCTCCACTGGTGCGATCACCCAGCGAGTCTGCGTACCACGCGCACGTCCGGTGGTGCCCGAGGTATAGACCATTGCCGGCCGCGAGGGTCGAAGCGGGAAGTCCTCGCGCGCAGGGGCCGCGGCGATCCATTCGTCCCACATCACCAGACCGGGTATGTCGCGCGCAGGGGCCGGCATCGAATGCAGCACCACGGTGCTGACCAGACCCGCTTCGAGGACGGCGATGGAGGTGTCAGCACCGCCGGGACCCGAGATGAGCCCAACCATCCCCGCGTCCTGCACCTGGTCGGTGAGCTCGGGCACGGTCAACTGACGTGACACGGCCACAGCGCCAACGCCGGCGAGCAACGCGGCCGCGTGGGCCATCAGGGTCGGCGAAACGTTGTCACCCAGAATCCCCCAGCGTTGATCCGGGTCGGGGGCGGCCTCCAGCAGCGCACTCGCGACACTGGCGAGATCGTCCACCACATCGGCCCACGAGCGCTCGCCGAGGGCATCGACCAGCGCCACGCCATGCGGGTCCCGTGCGGCAATCTCGGCGAGGGGACCACGGGGCAGAGCGGACACCGAGCCTCCTGAAAGCCGATCAGGGTAGGCGACGCCGTACCCTTCGTCTCGCGGAGGATAGCGGCCCTAACTAGAGTTCATGTCAAGAAAGCCGCCTTCCGCCTCAGGGCCACGTCGACCGACCGGAGCACCATGGACTTCCAGCTAAGCCCGCGAACTGAAGAACTCTCCGCCCAACTGTGGGACTTCCTCAACACGAGCGTGCTACCTGCCGAAGCCGAGTACGACGCCTACCGCGCCGCTGTCGGTCCCGACGACCACACGCTTCCGCCCGTGGTGGAGCGACTGAAGGCCGAGGCTCGCGCGAAGGGCTTGTGGAACCTGTTCCTACCGGCCATCAGCGGCCTGAGCAACGTCGAGTACGCGACACTGGCGGAGATCTCAGGCTGGAGCATGGACATCCTCCCGGAGGCCATCAACTGTCAAGCCCCGGACACCGGCAACATGGAGACCCTGCACCTGTTCGCAACTGATGAGCAGAAGAAGCAGTGGCTGGAGCCGCTGCTCGACGGAACTATTCGGTCTGCGTTCGCCATGACCGAGCCGTACGTTGCCAGTAGCGATGCCACCAATATCCAGTGCAGCATCAGACGCGAAGGTGACGAGTACGTCATCAACGGCACCAAGTGGTGGATCAGCGGAGCCAACGATCCGCGCTGCAAGATCCTGATCTTCATGGGCAAGACGGACCCCGACGCTCCTGTCCACCGCCAGCAGTCAATGGTGCTCGTCCCTACCGAAACACCAGGAGTGCAGATCGTCCGCTCGCTCACCGTCTTTGGCCGGCAGGACCAGCACGGCCACGCGTGGATTGAGCTGGAGAACGTGCGAATCCCCGTGTCGAACATCCTGCGAGAGGAGGGCGATGGCTTCATGATCGCTCAGGCCCGCTTGGGCCCCGGCCGCATCCACCACTGCATGCGCGCAATCGGCGCGGCTGAGCGAGCGCTGCAGATGATGGTTGATCGGGCCAAGACTCGCGTGGCCTTCGGCGGCCCGCTCGCTGATCAGGGCACAATCCAGCGAGACATCGCTGAATCCCGCGTGGAGATCGAGCAGGCTCGCCTGCTAACCCTCCATGCTGCCTGGCTGATCGACACGAAGGGCACTAAGGCCGCCCAAAATGAAATCGCCGCGATCAAGATCGTGGCGCCCAGGGTGGCCTGCAACGTCATCGACCGCGCCATCCAGGTGCACGGCGGTCTCGGTGTGTGCGACGACCTACCTTTGGCCCGGATGTATGGCTGGCACCGAGCACTCAAGTTGTTCGACGGTCCAGACGAAGTTCACCTCAGGTCCATCGCGAGACGCGAGCTCAAGCGAGATCGGCCGGTTCGACTCCCATCATGATCGGCACGAGGATGTCCGCCAGGGCCTCTTCGACCTTGTTCACCGGCAGTCGCGTCAGCGCACCGTCCAACCACGCGGTCTGGGATACCGGCAGCAGCGCGCCCGTGAAGTGGAAAGCCAACAGGCGCACCGCGTGCTGTTCCCGCGCCTTGCGTGAACTGCGCGGCGGACGCTCATCCTCAGGCAGGTAGTCAAAGGCTCGACGTGCATGACGGTCCTGCCATTCCTGATACATGCGTCGTGAGTGCGGCGTAGCGCCGTTGAGATGCAGGGTCAGGAAGCGTGCCTCGACCGGATGAGTGCGCCACCAGGCCCAACCCGCGTAGATGACTTCGCGCAGGACCGACTCGTCCAGGGCAAGCGCCTTGGCCCGCACGCTGTCGACCATCGCAGTGAACCCGCCCAGACATGCTGAGAAGGCCTGGTCGAAGAGTTCTTCCTTGCCACCGAAGTGGTAATAGACCGCGGTGGGTGCGACTCCGCACTCGTCGGCGATGTCCTCGACCGTTGCCTCCGCATACGTGAGGCGAGAGAAGACGTTGGTGGCGGCATGGACGATCTCGCTGCGTCGCGACGGCCTGTGGGCCGGGCGGGCCGATGCATGGCCCAGGCCGACTTCACCGTCACGGGGACTGTCAGCCTTTGTCACCGACGTCATCCCCCTTCGTGCCGTGCCTGCCCCGTGCGACTATTGATCATGCCAAAGACGCGTTCGGCCCGTCCGGCCAATCGCCCGTCGCGGCGTCACGAGATCCTCGAAGCAGCCACAGAACTCCTGTCGGGCCAGCCCCCCGACGAGATTGCCGTGTCCGACATCGCGGCACACTGCGGGATGACTCCGGCGGCGTTCTACTACCACTTTGCATCCAAGGACGAGATCCTCGACGAGATCGTGGCTGCATTCGCCGCGGAGTGGGAGCTCCAGGTGGATCAGGCGCTGGCCTCGATCACCACCGCAGACGACATCGCCACCGCGGTGGAAGGCCTGCTGATGTGGATCGACGAGCACGAGCGTGCCTCGCGCGTGTACTTCGTGACCTCCATCGGGGCAACGACCACGTCGGAGGCAGTCCGGCGCAAGACTCGCAACGAGCTGGCCAGGCGGGCCGCCAAGGTGTTCAAGAAGACCGCTGCCCGGGAGGACAAGGTGCGCCAGGCGATCTCGGGACTGGGCTTGGTCACCCTGCTGGAGATTGCCGCTCGGTCACGACTGGAGATGGACGCCACCTACCGCACCTTGGGTCCGGTGGGTTTTCGCACGGCCACCGGTCAGCTCGCCGAAGCCCTCCTGTAAGGCAATTCGAATCCCTCCGACGGGTTCCCCTCATAAGAAAACTTGGGTATCCTAATATTTGTTGTCCCATGAACCAGAGGCTTTCCCGAGGAGAACCGTGAGCCAGCCCCGGAACCCGGTCCGTTTCGTCACCGCCGCGAGCTTGTTCGACGGCCACGACGCCTCGATCAACATCATGCGCCGCATCCTTCAGTCACAGGGGTGCGAGGTCATCCACCTCGGCCACGACCGCAGTGTCGACACCGTGGCCCGGGCAGCGGTCCAAGAAGATGTGCAGGGCGTGGCCATCTCCTCCTACCAGGGCGGCCACGTCGAGTACTTCAGCTACCTGCGCGAGGAGCTCGACCGTCGGGGCCGCCCAGATATTCGCATCTACGGTGGTGGCGGCGGCGTCATCGTCCCCGAGGAGATCGAGCTGCTCCGCCAGCGAGGCGTGCGGATCTTCTCCCCCGAGGACGGGCAGCGTCTGGGCCTGGTCGGCATGATCGAGTCGATGGTCGCTGAGTGCGACTCCTCTCTCTGCGACACCGTGCCGGCGCTGGACTCGGTGCTGTCAGGCGACGATCGCTCATTGGCCCGCGCCATCACCGTCCTGGAAGCTGGCGCGGTGCCACAGGAGTGGCGGTCCGCGGTCAAGGCGGCTGCCGCTCGTCGCGCCGCACCCGTCCTCGGTATCACCGGCACAGGCGGCTCGGGCAAGTCCACCCTCACCGATGAATTGCTGCGCCGCTTCCGGGTCGACCAGGAGGGCAAGCTGTCCATCGCGGTCATCGCCGTGGATCCCACTCGTCGCAAGGGTGGCGGTGCGCTTCTGGGCGACCGCATCCGAATGAACTCCATCGACCTGGGGTCGGTCTATTTCAGATCCCTGGCCACTCGTCGTGCCGGATCCGAGATTCCCGACAACCTGGCCGACGTCATCGCCGTGTGCCAGGCGACCCACGATCTGGTCATCGTCGAGACCCCGGGCATCGGCCAGGGCGACGCAGGGATTGTTCCCTTCGTCAACCTCTCGCTCTACGTCATGACACCGGAGTTCGGTGCGGCGTCGCAGCTGGAAAAGATCGACATGCTCGACTTCGCGGACGCTGTGGCGATCAACAAGTTCGAACGCCGCGGGGCCGAGGATGCTCGTCGCGATGTGGCTCGCCAGCTGGTTCGCAACCGGCAGGCGTTCACCTCCACGTGGGAAGACATGCCGGTGTACGGCACGTCGGCTGCTCGCTTCGCCGACGACGGTGTCACCTCGCTATTCCAGTACCTCAAGGGGCACCTTGCCGAACGCGGCCTCACCGTTACTCCGGGCACGCTGCCGCTCACCGACGTCAAGCAGCCCAGCGCCCTTGCCACCATCGTGCCGCCGGCGCGCGGACGCTACCTGGCTGAGATTGCCGAGACGGTGCGTGGCTACCACGCCAGCACGGCGCAGCAGTGTGCTGCTGTTCGCACCGTCCAACACCTGACGACTACGTCATCCCTGCTGTCCCCCGGTAGCCCGGCCTCAGCAGACGTCGCGACCCTCACCCGCGACTTTGAGCAGCAGGTGCGCCCCGAGACACGCGCCATGCTTGCCGCCTGGCCGCAGATCAAGGCTGATTACGCAGCCGACGAGCTCATCGTCAAGGTGCGCGATCGCGAACTTCGTACGCAGCTGTGGCGCGACACCCTGTCGGGCAATCGCATTCCGCGCGTGGCCCTTCCCCGCACCGATGACGCAGGTGACCTTCTGCGCTTCCTGCGCGAGGAGAACCTGCCGGGCAGCTTCCCTTACACGGCCGGTGTCTTTGCGTTCAAGCGCGAGGGCGAGGCACCCGCACGCATGTTCGCCGGCGAAGGCGATGCGGCTCGTACCAACACCCGTTTCCACCTGCTGGCCTCAGGCCAGCCGGCAACGCGCCTGTCGACAGCGTTCGACTCCGTCACGCTGTACGGCCGTGATCCAAACGAGGAGCCGGACGTGTACGGCAAGGTCGGCACGTCAGGAGTGTCCATTGCGACGCTCGACGACATGAAGGTGCTGTACTCCGGCTTCGACCTCTGTGACCCGAGCACCTCGGTGTCCATGACCATCAACGGGCCGGCGCCAACACTTCTGGCCATGTTTCTCAACACCGCGATCGATCAGCGCTTGGATCGTTTTCGCGAGGAGCAGGGTCGGGAGCCAAGCGAGCAGGAGGCCGCAGAACTCCGCACGTGGGTACTCGCCAATGTGCGTGGAACCGTGCAGGCCGACATCCTCAAGGAAGATCAGGGGCAGAACACCTGCATCTTCTCCACCGAATTCTCACTGCGCTGCATGGGCGACGTACAGCAGTGGTTCATCGATCACGCCGTGCGCAATTTCTACTCGGTGTCGATCTCGGGGTATCACATTGCCGAGGCGGGAGCGAATCCGATTTCGCAGTTGGCTTTCACCCTCGCCAACGGCTTCACCTACGTTGAGGCCTACCTCGCACGCGGCATGCGGGTCGATGACTTCGCACCCAACTTCTCGTTCTTCTTCTCCAACGGAATCGACCCCGAGTACACCGTGCTCGGTCGGGTCGCTCGCCGTATTTGGGCGATCGCGATGCGAGACCGCTTTGGCGCCGACGACCGCGCACAGAAGCTGAAGTACCACATTCAGACGTCGGGTCGTTCGCTGCACGCTCAGGAGATGGACTTCAACGACATCCGTACCACGCTTCAAGCGCTCTGCGCGATTTACGACAACTGCAACTCACTGCATACCAATGCGTATGACGAAGCGGTCACCACGCCGTCGGAGCAGTCGGTTCGTCGCGCCCTCGCCATTCAGATGATCATCGATCAAGAGTGGGGCCTGGCCAAGAATGAGAACCCTCTCCAGGGCTCCTACATCGTTGACGAGCTGACCGACCTCGTCGAAGAAGCCGTGCTCACGGAGTTCGAGCGCATTTCGGATCGCGGTGGTGTCCTTGGCGCCATGGAGACCGGGTACCAGCGCGGGCGCATTCAGGACGAGTCGATGCTCTACGAACACCGCAAGCACGACGGCACGCTGCCCATCATCGGGGTAAACACCTTCCTCAATCCCAACCCCGGCGATGCCGTGACCACAGTGGAGCTGGCACGCGCCACCGAGGAGGAGAAGAGCGGCCAGGTGGCCCGGCTCCGGGAATTCCAGCTGACTCACCGGACCGAGGCCGAGCAGGCACAGGCCCATCTCAAGCAGGTTGCTGCCAGTGGAGCGAACACTTTCGATGCCCTGATGGCCGCGGTCCGCGTATGCTCCCTCGGTCAGATCACCTCGGCATTCTTCGAGGTGGGTGGCCAATACCGTCGCAACGTCTGATTCACCATCGCTCGACAGTCGCATCACTCGCAGATGCACGGGAATGAAAGGGAGGCAGCATGACCATCGGTCGTGCCCTCGACTCTGATCCCATCGAAGAGGCCCGGCGGCAGTGGGTGGGCCACGGCTGGGCCGAGGCAGCCGACGGCATGGCGGCGGTCACCTCCATTGTTCGGGCGCAGCAAATCCTTCTGCAGCGCATCGACGCGGTTCTGCGACCGTTGGACCTCACCTTCGCGAGGTACGAGATCCTCATGCTGCTGTCCTTCACGCGCAAAGGCGCTCTGCCGATGACCCGCATGGGAGCTCTGCTGCAGGTCCATCCCACCAGCGTCACCAGCGCCGTCGATCGCCTCGAGACTCAGGGTTTCGTGAAGCGCCAGCCTCATCCCACCGATCGACGCGCTGTGCTGGCCGCCATTACGCAGGCTGGCCGAGCTCGCGGGCTTGCCGCCACCACCGCACTCAATGCGCAGGTCTTCGAGCAGCTTGGCATCACGACCAACCAGATCGACACACTCCGAACCGTTCTGCGCGCTCTGCGCGCGAACGCCGGCGACTTCTGACAGGGAGATCTACGCATGAATCGACTCGGTGTTGTGGGCTGCGGCCTCATGGGCTCGGGCATCGCCGAAGTTGGCGCCAAGGCTGGTTGCGACGTGCTCGTTGTCGACACCAACGACGAGATCCTGGGCATGGCCCAGAAGCGCATGCAGGCCTCGCTGGCCAAGCAGGAGGAGAAGGGCAAGCTCAAGGAGCCGGCCGACATCATCTTCGGTCGCATCACCTTCACGACCGATCTCAAGGCGATGGGCGATCGCGAGATTGTCATCGAGGCGATCCGTGAGTCCATCAACGACAAGGCGGCGCTACTCACCAAGCTCGACGACATCGTGTCCGACGGCTGCATCGTGGCCAGCAACACCTCCTCCATCCCGATCGCCACCATCGCCGCGGCGTCCAAGCGGCCCGATCGCATCGTGGGTGCCCACTTCTTCAACCCCGTGCCCGTGATGCCGCTGGTCGAGGTCATCAGCGCTCTGCAAACCAATCCCGCCATCGCCGATGCGACGCATGAGTTCTGCGCCAACGTGCTGGGCAAGAAGGTCATCCGCGCCACCGATCAGGCCGGCTTCGTGGTCAATGCCCTGCTGGTGCCCTACCTGCTGGATTCCATCCGCATGCTCCAGAACGGCATCGCGTCCAAGGAGGACATTGACGAGGGCATGGTTGGCGGCTGCAGCATGCCGATCGGCCCCATCGCGCTGTGCGATCTCATCGGCCTGGACACCCTGCTGCTGGTGGCCGAGAGCCTGTATGCCGAGCACTTGGATCCGGGATGCGCGGCACCTGCACTTCTGCGCCGCCATGTCGAGGCGGGCATGCTCGGACGCAAGTCCGGCAAGGGCTTCTACACGTACTGAGCAACGCTCAACGCGCCAGATATCCGCCGTCGACCGCTAGGGCGTGGCCGATCGTGAACGACGACGCACTGCTGCACAGCCACAGGGCGGCGGAAGCGATCTCATCAGGAGTGCCAAAGCGACCGTTGAGGGACAGGCGGTCGGCCACCTCCTGCGGATCACGGCCGCGCTTGGCGATGGCGCCGCGGAGCATGGGTGTGTCGATGGCACCGGGGCAGATTGCATTGATGCGAATGCCACGCGGCGCGTAGTCGACGGCCGCGGACTTGGTGATACCGAGCACCCCGAACTTGCTCGCGGTGTAGGCCGACTGGTGCGGTTGGGGCCGGTAGGAGTTCGTCGAGGCGATGTTGACGATCGCCGCGCGTCCCGCCGCCGCTGATCCGCTTGCCAGCATCGAGTTGATCTCGTGCTTCATGCACAAGAACACCGACCTCAGGTTGACCGCGATCATGCGATCGAAGTCGTCATCGGCGAGGTCAGCGAGGTAGTCGACCTCAAACTCGATCGCCGCAGCGTTGACGGCGAAATCAAGTCCACCGTGGGCGTCAACTGCCGCAGTGACCATCGCAGCAACGTCGTCACCTTTGGACACGTCGGTACGTACGAACACCGCGGTGCCGCCAGCGGCCACGATGAGGTCTGCCGTCTCGCGGCCCGCATCAACGTTGATGTCCGAGACCGTCACCTTGGCACCAGCGCCGGCAAAGGCCAGCGCGATCGCCCGCCCCATGCCACCCGAACCACCGGTCACGATGGCCGATCGGCCGGCGAAGGATGCATTCAAAGGGATCACAGCGGACATAGAGGGCTCCAGTCTCAGGTCTGGTTACTGGAATCAGGCTCCAGTAACTCCCTGAGCCTAGGACAGCGAGGTGAGTCCTGTCAGCGGGACGGTCCCGGACATGCGTCGGCCCCACCCTGACGAGCAGGGCGGGGCCGACGAGGCGTGCGGTCATGCCGACATGCTTAGTAAGGCGATGCGCCACCATCAACGTTGATGGTCGTGCCGCTGATGCCAGCACCGAGGTCGGAGGCCAGGAGGACGCACGCGGCGCCGACCTCTGCCTCAGTGTTCGGGCGCTGGATGCAGGTCACGCTGTACATGATCTGCGCGAGCGCGTCCAGGTTCGGCAGGCCCATGGCCTCAACCGTCGCCGGGCCGGTCTCGTAGAACATGTCGGTCGGGACGAAGCCCGGGCACACCGCGTTCGCCGTGATGCCGGACGTGCCGACCTCCTTGGCCACAGCCTTCATCAGGCCGATGATGGCGTGCTTGTTGGTGATGTAGCCGGGGACCGCCATCGTGGTGATCTTGCCGTACATCGATGACATGCCAATGATGCGGCCGAAGCCGGCGGGGATCATGTACTTGAGCGCACGACGGGTCATCCAGAAGGTCTGGTTGATGTTGAAATCCAGCTCGTACTGCCATTCCTCATCGCTCATCATCGCGGTGGGCGCGGTATTGGCCACTCCACCGGCATTGGGGACGATGATGTCGACCTTGCCGAACTTCTCCACGGTGCCGTCGACGAGTGCTTCGACGTCACTCTGCTTGGACGCATTGCAGGCGATGAAGTGGAGTCGATCGCCGCCGCCCATCTCTGCGATTGCCTTAGCGCCCTTCTCGGCGCTGCGGCCACTGAGGACGACAGATGCGCCCTCCTTGTGAAATGCCTCGGCGATGCCGCGGCCGATGCTGCGCGTGCTGGCAGTGATGACCGCAACGCGACCGTCAAGCTGACCCATTGTCTCTCCTCATAGTCCACCAGCCCGGTGGAGATGCCACGGGCTCCTAGGTAACCGGGAGGCTAGACCTCAGGGGGCTGCGGCGCCGGGGAATAACCGAACCGATACGAGGGTGTCCCAGCACCTGCATTCGGCGGGGTCAGGTGACCATCAGGCCACGCGGGATCAGCGGCCGTGGAAGTTTGCCGCCCGCTTGGCCTGGAATGCTGCCACGCCTTCGGCGAAATCCTCCGTGTGCATAAGGCTCTCCTGCCCGGCCGCCTCCAGGCCCAGGATCGCCCGCATCTGGGCCACGGTGGCCGCATTGATCGACTGCTTGGTCCGGGCCAGTGCCAAGGGTGCCGCTGCCGCGGCGGCACCCACCACGCGGTCGACCTCAGCGGCGAAATCCTCGTCGGACACCACATGGTTCACGAGCCCCCACTCGGCGGCCTGCGCCGCGGGGATCTTCTCGGCAAGAAGTGCCATGCGCGCCGCGCGCGCACGGCCCACCGCAGCCGGGACCAGCAAAGACGCACCTCCATCGGGCATAAGGCCGATCTTGGTGAACGCCAGCATGAAGGCGGCCGATGCCTTCACGACCTGCAGGTCGCAGGCAAGCGCGAACGAGACACCCACGCCGGCCGCGATGCCGTTGACCGCTGCCACGACGGGCTTGGGTGAATCCAGGATCGTGAGGGTCAGCCGGTTGGCCGCATGCAGGGTGTCCATTGACGGCTTGTCGCCGCTCACATCGGCGCCAGAGCAGAAGGCCTTGCCGTTGCCGGTCAGCACGACCACCCGAGCCGTCGTGTGATCGATCTGGTCTGCGACCGCGTGGACGAGGTCCGCGGAGAGCGCATTGAACTTGTCGGGTCGATCCAAGGTGAGGTGGAGAACGGCGTCGCGTTCGTCGACCAGAAGTCCATCCATGCTCGCTCCCGAATTCATGTGGTGGTCGACAGGCTAGCGATAGATTCTTGAGGTGACGTCCAGTATCAGCACCGAGTACGACGTGGTCGTGCTGGGCAGCGGAGCCGCTGGACTTGTGGCAGCCCTCGCTGCCGCGCAGACCGGCTGCCGTGTCGGCCTTTACGAGAAGGCTTCGCTGCTGGGTGGCACGTCAGCCATCTCCGGTGGGGTGGTGTGGATACCGCTCAACCCGCATCAGGAGCCCGGTACCGATTCGCGCGAGGCCGCACTGGCCTACCTCGAGTCGCTGTCGCTGGGTCGCATGGATCCCGAGCTGGCCGCAATCTTCGTCGACAACGGGGCCGACGCCGTGACCTGGCTCGAGGAGACCACGGCGCTCCGGTTCAGCCCCGTGCCCCACTACCCCGACTATCACCCTGAACATCCAGGCGGCCTTCCCGACGGCGGTCGTTCCCTCGATCCGGGCCTGTTCAGCTTTCGCGAACTCGGTGACTGGGCAGATCGCGTCCATCGCAGCAAGCGCAGCGCGCACCTGACGATCACCGACACCACCCTCGGCGGCGGTACGGGCTATCTCGACGAGGCCACGCTCGCCCACCGTCAGGACAATGACCTTCGCGGCTGCGGCAACGCACTCGTCGGCCCCATCATCAAAGCACTGCTGGACCTCGGCGTCGATCCGGTTACGGATGCGCGCGCGACCGACTTCCTCATCGACGACGGACGCGTGACCGGAGTGCGATTCGACATCGACGGAGTTGAGCACGTGGTGCATGCCCGACAGGGCGTCGTGCTGGCCACCGGCGGATTCGAGTGGAACCCCGACCTTGTCGCGGAATTCCTGCGCGGACCCATGACGTCGCCCGCGTCACTCCCCACGAATACCGGTGATGGACTGCTCATGGCGATGCGTGCCGGCGCACGACTGGGCAACATGGGGCAGGCGTGGTGGGTACCCACCGTGGAGATCCCTGGCGACCAGGTGCAGGGCCATCAACGCGCCAACCTCGTCAATCGCGAGCGCACGCTGCCCGGCTCGATCATGGTCAATGCCGCGGGGCGCCGGTTCACCAACGAAGCCAGCAACTACAACGCGCTCGGTGGAGCGTTCCACCAGATGGATGCCATGTCGTTCGGGTATCCCAACCTGCCCGCATGGCTGGTCTTCGACGACGCGCATGCGCGTCAGTACGGCTCATTCGCCTCGCCCGCGGGCCAACCGATAGCCGAATGGATCAATCGCGCGCCGTCACTGCATGCACTGGCCGAGCAGGTCGGCATCGACCGTGCTGGACTCGAGACGACCGTCCAGCGCTGGAATCAGCTGGTGGCAGCCGGGCAGGATGCCGACTTCCATCGCGGCGACAGTGCCTATGACCGGTGGAGTGGCGATGGTGACTTCCGCTTCACCAAGGCATCCACCCTCGGACCCATTGATACCGCGCCGTTCTATGCCGTTCCGGTGCACTCCGGCACCCTTGGCACCAGCGGCGGCCCGCGCACCGACGACCTCGGTCGAGTGCTCGACACGCACCTTGAGCCGATTCCGGGGCTCTACGCGGCGGGCAACGTCGCTGCCGCACCCACGGCGATGGCCTACGGCGGTGCCGGCGGAACCCTCGGCCCGATTCTGGTATTCGGCCGCCTCGCCGGCACGAGCGCGGCGCTTGGCAAGTAGCCCACACACGTCTCTCTGCGCGGTACGCGCTACTTCCCGAGCGGGGTGTCACCGCGCGGACGATCAGCTGGTCCCATGCGGAAGTTCGACATGTCACCGGCCATGGGTGCGTGCTCAATCGTCGTCGTCGCCTCGTGCACACAGGTGCGGTGGCTGATGCGCCACTCGCCGTCGCGCTGCTCATAGCGATCGAGGTAACGACCCAGCCACACATTGATCGGGCCCTCGTCGCGAGGTACGAGGTAGGTGACGTTGTAGATCTCACCGCGTGCGTGCGTGGCATCGTCGAACTCGATGCTGTGGTTGTAATTGCAGTGCATCGTCGACGCCCAGCGATCATGCGTGCCCACGACTCGGTCGGCGAACTCATGACCGTTGCCGACGAAGCGGCCGTGGTCGTCCGTGGCATCGGGCCAGTAGGCGGACTTCATAAGGTCGGCGTCGAGTCGGTCGACACCGCGGGCGTAGCGGAACGCGGCCTCGCGAATCGCCTCGCGATCAGCCGGCCGCATGCGCTCATGCAGGTCAGCCACGATCGGCGCCCAGCGCTGGCGGCGGGAAGATCCCGACGTTGGCGGTGACGCCGCCATCGCTCATGAGCACCGCGCCGGTGATGAAGCTCGCCGCGGACGATGCCAGGAAGCAGATGGCCTCGGCCTGTTCCTGCGGCGTGGCCAGGCGCTGCAACGGGATCGGTCGCGTGAGTTCGGCCAGGTGCTCGGGCGTCATGCGGCCACCTTGAAGAATCGACGTGGTGGTCGGACCGGGAGCCAGCACGTTGACGCGCACGCCGCGTGCTGCCCAGTCCAGTGCCGCCGCACGTGCGAGGTTGATGGCCGCTGCCTTCGAGGCGTCGTAGGCGAATCGCTCGGGATCGGCGCGCACTCCCGACGTGGAGCCCACGACGACGATCGCGCCGCCGCCGCTGCCCTCAATCGCTGGAGCGCCGTGTCGGATGCCCAGCATCACTCCGCGGGTATTGACGGCCATGATGCGATCGAACGCATCGACGGCATCGTCGGCCTCCCAATGAGTACGCCGTGCGATGCCGGCGTTGAGGACCACGACATCCAGTCGCCCGGAGGCCGCGAGCGCCGCCGCCACCATGGCGGCGTTGCCCTCCTCGGTGCTCACGTCGGCAACTACCGCATGAAGGCGCTCGATACCCGCGGTCCAGGCGAGGGCATCGGTGGACACATCCGCGGCCACGACGTCATGGCCGCGTTCATGCAGAAGTCGAGCGGTCGCCTCGCCGATGCCTGCGCCGGCCCCGGTGACGATCGCGGTGGGCATCAGCGCACCTCGAACATTTCATACACGATGTCGTCGCCGTCGCTGCGGCCCTGACCGATCGCTTGCACGCCGTTGAGCCACGCGTAGCGCTCATCGTCGGTCTCGAAGGTCGGCGCCACGGTGTACGTGCCACGCCCGCGATCGCAGCGCCCTTGATAGCTGACGTAGATGAGAGCCCCGTCATCGGTGCGGATGACCTGACGTACATCGAGCAGCATGAGCGTGCCGTCGCGCGACGGGATCGCCCAGTCACCGCCCGGCTCGACGATGTCGCCCGCAAGACGGTCTCCGTCCCATCGCCCGCGCGAGATGCCACCGATGACTCGACGATGAAAGGCGGTGTCGCCCATGCGATGGATCTCTCCGCGCGACACACGCACAGTGGCCAGCGCAATGAGTTCGAGTGCCATCACTTGTCTCCGCGAATCGACGACGTGGTCTTGCGGGTGCGAATCGGGTCGGTGACACCGTCCCATTCCTCGTGCGCCTCGCGGATCTCGCGGAAGAGTTGATCAACCGCATCGTCGAGGCCGTGCAGCTCCACGAAGAAGCCCAGGGCCGAGCGAGTATCGATGTACGCCACTGGCACATAGGAGTGCAGCGTCGACGCCACTTCGAAGCCCGCATCGGTGAAGCGAGCCACCTCGGCAGCCATGTCGGCCGCCGGCACCAGGCACGCGATGTGATGGAAGCCCTCGTCGCCGGGCGCGAACATGTCGCGGTAGATCGACGGCACCGTCGGATCATCCATCTGGATCAGCTGGATCTGCGCGGGTCCGCCCTGTCCGAAGGCATAAGAGAACGTGGCGGTGTCGGGCTCGCCCCGGTAGGTGTGCTCTTTGCCGAGGTGGTTGCGACTCACGAAGAAGGGGCCGGCACCTAGAGTCTCGACCCAGTGGCGAATGCCTTCATCGAGATCGTTGACGACATAGGCGTACTGCACGATCGGGTAGCGGATGAGTGGTTCGCGCATGACTACAGCTTTCCGGTGGAGAACCACCGGTCGAATCGCTCGCGATTGGCCTCAGCGACCGGCTCGAGCAGGAATCCGCCGGGAGACATCACATAGGTGAAGGAGCCGTAGCCCTCATCGGGCGACACCTGACTTGCCACCAATGTCCAGCCCTTGGACAGCAGTCCATCGGTCAGGCGAGGTACGTCGGCCCACACGCCGGAGTGGTGGACACCCTCATGCTTGCGCCAGTCCCACGGGGTTCCCTCGGGACCTTCGATGAGCTCAAGGTGCTGGGGAGCCTCACGCGAGTACACGAAGGTCAGCGGCACGGTGCGCTGCCCGTGCTCGGGAGTCCAGATGCGTTGGTCGGTGCGTGTCACCACGTCGGTCCATGTCACGCCCATGGACTCACCCAGTTCAGTGCACGACGTCTGCATGTCGCGCACGAGGATGCCGATGTGGAAAATGCTCGTGGAGTGATCAAAGGTCATGCTTCGACGCTAGCAGTGCTTCGGGTCGTGCAGGCGAACATCGATGATGACGCCAACTCCGGCTTCGCGAGCCGACGTCATCCCACTTCCAGTGTCCTCGTACGCGACGCACAGCGCCGGGTTGACTCCTAGCCGCTGCGCAGCCAACAGGTAGGCGTCGGGCGCCGGCTTGCCGTGTGCCACATCGTCAACGGTGATGACCGGATCGAACAGGTCAGCGATTCCCACCGCGTGAAGGGAGTCCACCACCGCGGCCCGTGGTCCTCCCGAGACCACTGCCATGGGCAGGACACCGCGGTAGTTGCGGGCGATCTCGACGACATGCTCCAGCGGCTCCAGCAGATGGGTCGACTCCAGGAAGAGCTCGACTCCTTCGTGACCGATGACCGCCAGGGTTGCGTCGTCGACATCGGGAAAGGCACCGCGAACAAACGGCACCATGCTGTGGCCCTGCCAGATGGCGAACCACTCATCGCTCATGTCGAACCCGTGCCTGCCGAACACCTGACGCCAGCAGGTTCGGTAGAGCGCCAGAGTGTCGACGAGCGTGCCATCGCAGTCAAAGAGCAGTGCCGCGGTGCCGTCGGGCGGCACCAGTCCAGGAAGCATGGCCACACCCTCCCATAGGCTCGCGGGCATGGACGTGGTTGCCGAGGTGCTGGACCTTGGTGCGATCAACACGTGGCTCACGGACGCACACGTTGACGTCACCGGGCCGCTCACGGCACATCTGCTGGCCGGGGGACGCTCAAATCTCACCTTCCGCCTTGAGGATGCTGTCGGACGGGAACTGGTGCTGCGGCGCCCACCGCTCGGTCACGTCCTGCCGAGCGCGCACGACATGGCTCGCGAGCATCGCGTGCTGTCGATGCTCCACGCCGCCGACTTCCCGGTTCCCACCCCTCGCGCACTGTGCGAGGACCCCGACGTCACCGGCACGACGTTCCTGGTCATGGATTACGTCGACGGTCAGGTCGTCGCTACTGCGACGGAAGCTGGCGCTCTTGGCGCACCACGCGCGACAGACGTCAGCGCATCGCTGGTGGACACCCTGGTCGCGCTGCACACAATCGACCCCGCAATCGCAGGTGGACGCACAGCCGAGGGCTACCTGCAACGTCAGGTTGCACGGTGGAGCGAGCAGTGGCAGCTCACGCAGGTGAAACCGGTCGAAGACGTCGATCGACTTGCCACATGGCTGTCCGCACATGTCCCAGACATCACGATGTCGGCACTCGTGCACGGCGACTACCGACTCGACAACGCCATTCTGGATCCCCAGACCGGGCGCGTGCGCGCAGTCCTCGACTGGGAGATGTCAACCGTGGGTGATCCCATCGCTGATCTCGCAGTCATGCTCGTCTACTGGACACAAAGTGACGATGGCCGGCGTGCGCATGTGCCGGTGGCCGAGCACATCACGTCAGCGCCAGGGTTCTGGCGCCGCGAGCAGATCATCCAGGCCTACGCATCAGCCACAGGTCATGCGTTGGAGCATCTGGACTTCTGTGTGGCCCTTGCCTGCTTCAAGCTCGCCGTCATCATGGAATCGATCCACATGCGCGCCTCCAAAGGCCAGCAGCGGGGCGTGAGTGCGGGAGATACGAAGGGCCTCGCCACAGCAACGCGGATGCTCGCCGCCATGGGCGTGGACGTCATCGAGCATGGCACCGTCGCTGGCCTTTCTGCCTAGGAATTTCTCCCCGAGGCAGTGGGCTAAATAGGCGACGTCTCCATCGGAACATCGCGTGAGCCTGATCTGATGACCATCACTACGCCCACCATCATCAACGCAAGAGCCGGGATCAAGGCAAGCGGCGGAATCTGCCCCAGCGCGATCGCCGCGATGATGATCGCGCCGGGTGCCTCGAACAGAATGGCAGTCGACACCACTGTCGCCGATGTGGAGACAAGCACCTTGTTCATGATCGTGTGACCTAGCAGCTGTGCACCTACGGTCAGCGCGACGATCAACGCCCAGTCGCGCCACGACCAGCCCCACAGCGGTTGACGTCCGACCAGACAGGTCACCAGGAGAAATGCAGCGGACGAGGCATACAAAATCATGGTCATGGTTGATGTGGACACGCTCTTGCGTGCGTGCTCGCCCACCGAGACATAGGCGGCAGCAAAGAAGGCACCAATGAGGGCGAGCACATCGCCGATCAGGTGTCGCGAGTCAATTGAGCTGTCGACGCCGGTGATCACGAGCACGCCAACCCCCGCGATGGCAATGCCGATCCAGGCCTGTACGGGAATGCGGCGGCCACGCGCACGCGCGATCAGCGCCGCGAAGACAGGCTGGGTGGCCACCATCGCCGTTGAGGCTGCCACTGAGGTGAAGCGAAGCGAGGGAATCCACGTGGCGAAGTGCCCACCGAGAAGCAGACCCGCCGCGACGATGAGAAGCAGCTCCCGACGGGTCAGTGTCGCCAGTTCATGCCGCGATCGCGTGAGCACGACCGACGCCGTGGCGGCTGAGCCCAAAAGGCAGCGCCACAGGGCAATGGCCAGAGCCGGGGCCGCACATGCAGCGATCATCGGGCCTGAAGAGGACAGGAACACCAGTGCGATGGCAAGCCAGACCATGTCCGCGGCCGGCGGTCGCTGAAGCACGGGACGATCAGCCATCTTCACGGCTCCTGTCCTCGGCCTTCGGCGGTAGCCTTCGGGAATGACGATGGGATCCGCAACGCGCGTGTTCCTTGCGCATCTGCGGGGCATCGGAGTCTTTGACCCGAATGGCGATCAGGTGGGCAAGGTACGCGATGCCGTCACGATTCTTCGACTCGAGCCCAATCCGCCCATCCTGACCGGACTCGTGGTCGAGGTCCCCCCGCGGCGGCGCATCTTCATCCCCATGGGTCGCGTGACCGACATCTCGAGCAACCAGATCTTGGTCACCGGCACCCTCAATCTGCGCAGATTCGAGCAGCGCAGCAACGAGACCCTCGTCGCCGCCGAGTTGCTCGACCGACCCGTGACCCTTGTCGAGACAGGAGAGTCCGTCAGCGTCCTGGACCTCGCCATCGAGCAGAACCGGGCACACGACTGGCTGGTCACGCAGTTGTTCGTGCGCCGCAAGGGGGCCGGCCTGCGGCGACGTGGTGAGACATTCATTGCCGACTGGAATGAAGTCACGGGTCTGTCGATCTCACCGGCCGACCAGCCGGCCGAACAATTCCTGGCTCAGCTGGACACCATCCGCCCTGCCGACCTCGCATCATTCATCTCGCACCTGCCAAGCAAGCGTCGCCTCGAAGTCGCTCGCAGCCTTGATGACGAGCAGCTAGCCGATGTGCTCGAAGAACTTCCCGACGACGATCGAGTCGAACTCGTGCAACTTCTCGAAGCCGAGCGCGTTGTCGACGTGCTCGAGGAGATGGACCCCGATGATGCG
>Ga0114968_10000296_pt1 | contig 37048 bp, 27 predicted proteins | sample M_130807_EF_Meta_FD_87020 | JGI IMG/M metagenome (GOLD analysis project Ga0114968, IMG submission 87020) | Freshwater microbial communities from Lake Montjoie, Canada to study carbon cycling - M_130807_EF_MetaG | ecosystem: Environmental > Aquatic > Freshwater > Lake | place: Lake Montjoie... | reverse complement strand
TGGCTGCACTCGCCCTACTGACCATCGGCGTCTGGCTAATCAAAAATAACATCTCAGCTACCTTCGTGACTATTCCCATGTTCTTCATGTTTACGGTCACATTAGCTTCGCTAGGTCTTTTCGCCTTTAAAAATTTCGAGGATGGAGGCTATGTTTTAGCAGCCATTGCTAGTCTATTGTTTGTGCTGGCAATCGCCCTAATCCTACTGGCCATCAAAAGTCTAAAAAAAGAGGTCAAGACATCTGAAAAGACATCTTGACCTCTTAGCAGGCAAGGAATTTAATCTACTCCATCTTGCTTTGCCCTTGCCACTGAATAGGCAGCGGATTTTCTCCCTTGATCCAATCCGGCGTCCGCATCAAACTGGTAATGGATCCCACCATAAATTCGGGACATGGCCGCTTCTTCAGCCCAAGTTCGAAACTGACTTGCATTGGATGGAAAAAAGTGGGCCATTACTTCCGCAGCAGCACCCGAAAACGCTGCATGTCCCGAAGTGTAGGCTGGAAAATTTGGCGTTCCTAAAATGGTCTTAAATCCAGGGATGGTTTGAATAGGCCGTGGATAATGGTAGTAGTATTTGGCATCCCAGCAGGCAATCCCTGCATCGGCTACGGCCATGTTGAGGTATGCAAATACCCGAGCAGTCCGGACTGGACTCAACTTATTGGCTACCACCTCCTCTTTGGCAAATCGATTCCAATGCCCAGGAGGGGTGTAGGTGTTCAACCCATCGTTCCAGAAGTTGGCTATCCTGCGCTGGTTGGTGGTGAGGTTGGTGGCATACTGCTTCAATGCCTTGGCCGACGCCTCAAATGCAGGAGAACCAGGTGCTGGAGGTGGGCCAGGACGGACGGCCTCCACATTGGGAACATTCCAAAGTCGAACCTTGCCAAAAAGAGGGACCAAGCCAACCATACGCTGTGGAGTCTCTTGATTTTCCCAAACCCATCCAAAACGCTCTTTGGCCGCATTCTTAATGGAATCTGATTTAGCTCGAGTCGTTTGAGCATTTTTCATCCCATCTGTAGACGCTCGAGTCAAGGCTGTTTTAGCCACTGCGGCCCCAATTAGTTTACCTGCTTCTACATCGCTGCTGACGTTAATGCCTGCCACAACAAGCGATTCCAAATGCTCCTGGGCTTTCTGAGCCAAAAATTCTTTCTCTAAGGGAAACATCGCCGTTAGCACATCTCGAGAAGCCGTCGCAATCACTGCTCCATCGGAAGGATAGGAAAATAGCCCGTTAGTCTCATAGGCAGATTTGATCTGAGGATCCAATTGGTAAGGGGGCTGCCGCTTAAACTTGTACTTGTAATGCCAGGCCATAATCAAGCCATCGTATTGTGCCACACTCAAATGGGCAAGCATCCTACTGGTGTAAGGGGGATGCGAATAGGGAAACTTGGGGTAGTTGGAAGGGTTGGCAGGATCCGGTACTGGATAGCTTCCATCCGGATTTGGAGCCGGAATCAAATTGTATTTGGTAGCCAACTCTAAAGCAATTTCATTCCACCTTATCAATGGATTGTTAGTCCAATAGGCTACCGCTTCCCGCTGTGCTGAAGTTGCCTTACTCTGCAATTCTTTGGCATCCGCCAATTCCTTGAGCAGTTCAGGAGAGCCGGATGCAGCGGGAGTGGAAAGGGGAATTTGTTCATTCGAAGTATGCAGCACCAATTTCCATTGCCCTGCATTGGCGTCCAAATTTGAAAATTGATAACCAGTAAAGTCGTACTTGGTTGGTAAATCTTCCACACATGAAGAAACTAAAAACGTGATGAGAAGAAGTCCGATGTTTATGTAATTGTATTTTTTCATCTTGTCAGAATTTAAAAGGCCTTGAATTGGTAGGTTATTCCTAGTCCATAGCCGGAAAATTGGCCCATATTCCTACCAGAAATTGCCTTCTGGTAGGAGGCGATGAGCCCAAAGCCTCTACCGTTACTATTAAAATAATACTGAGCAAATCCTTCCACCCTGTCAAAATCAACCTTATTGGTAGGCTGGGGCATGGAATAAACTCGGATATCATCACCTGAGGTAGATTTGATGGTTGTTAGGCTTGCCTCCACTCTTAATTTTTTCTTGAACATCCAGGATCCAAGGGTCACTTGTCCAAGAAAAGCATTCGGCACATCCATTTTAGCAGTGTAATAGGCTTGATCCGCATAATAAAAATCCCGCTCCGCCTCGGTCACTCCTCGATGCAAGTAGGAGTAGGATGCCCTGATGTAAGGCCCTTTATCCAATTCGTATTTTCCTATGGCACGGATGCCCAATTCATTGGCTCCAAAACCCAGGCTAAAGGGCATGTAATCCGATAAATAATTGGAAGCCGGCGTACTCAAGCTCAGGTTTGAAAATCCCGTCAATTTGCCTTTGCCTATGGATTTTTCAACAAGCAATGCTTTCACCGAAAGCCCTAAATCTTGAATTCCTTGCACTCCAGTAAGTTGCCCCGCAGAAGCTGCTGTTTTGACATAGGGAAGACTTAGGATTACATTGATTTTATTGGTAATTCCCCCAACGATCATGGGCATCCCCATTTGCCTGGTGAACGTGCCTATATTTTGATTGACTCGAATGGTAGACCCCTCCCAATAGCGGTCCCAGGTTGTGTTTTCATAAACTATCGCTAGGCAAATCTCCCCTTTAGGCATCATCAGCCCATCTAAAGGAGTTTGAGCTATGGATAGTCTTACAAATCCCAAGCTTGCAACAAGCAAGCCAAGGAATATTTTATTGACTTTCATAGGTAGTGTAGTAAAATGTAGAAAAACAAACACACCAGATTTCTGAACGTACCGCACGCACAATTCCAGAACGGTGGATTGAAAAACAGGTTGAACCAGATTAAACCGATGGATTTAATCAAGTCAACAAAAAAATTAACCTAGTTGGGGAGGGGGAGCGTCAATCGAGAAGGAAGGATTTTTGTAGGTAAAGGAGATTACAGTTTCCTGCATTGATTCCAATCGGAAACCAACTGGTGCAGGAACCGCTACAAGCAACGACGGCAAATAGTCTTTGGCAAAAAGTTTAACAAAAGTCTTACTCGAATGATCTTGGGGAAGCTCTTCCTCATTCAATGAAGAAATCCATTTTTTGACAGTGTTATCCAAAATTCCCCTTTCCATATCTTCTACATAGACAACTTGGAGTGTATCATTTTGAAAACGCTGCTTGATCGCACGGAAGTACTTGCCATCCTTTTCAAAACGGGTATTGGTAGCTTGGAAATCTTCTTGATTGGCTAGGTAAGGAGCACGAATGGGTATAGAAAGTATCGCCTCTTTTAAATATTGGTCTTGAACTCCATAAATTTTATCCTTCCAGCCCGCTTCAATTGAACTATTCACGGAGAAATAGAAAGCATAGTAGCCAAAATGAAATGTGGCAAAGCAAAGAAGAAGGGCTATGGCTACTGCGTTTTTCAAGTTAATCTAACTTATGGAACACCAATTTCATTCAAAATATCGAAAAAACAACCTTTAGGCGATATTTTTTCGTTTCTACAGGTTGAAGTCTACTTTTTACTCCTTCTCAATCTAACATTTTCAATAAAAAATAAAGCCCTCCAAAAAAGAAAGTAGAGGTACCGTAAAATTGAATCACTTTTAGGCGGTTACTCCTATCCAAAAACCACAACACCCACACCGGGCGAAAAAGGCCCAGAAGTAACAAGAAGATGGAAAGAATGGATGCTACTAGGCAAATGATACAAATGGCTGCTACCATGGAATAAAAAAAGGAATAGCCTTCGCCATTCCTTTCAATTTGATGTTTAAAAACTTATTTCTTACGCTTGATTTCGCGCAGTTCGTATCCTTCAATGGTATCGTCGATCTCGATATTGTTGTAGTTCTTGATGGAGATACCACACTCGTAACCCGCTTTAACCTCTGAAACATCGTCTTTGAAGCGCTTCAATTGGTCGATCTCACCTTCATGGATTACAATACCTGCACGGATGATGCGGATTTTGTTTTTTCTAGTGATAAAGCCATCTGTCACATACGAACCAGCAACGGTACCCACTTTTGTGATTTTGAATACTTCGCGAACGGTGATGTTACCTGTAATCACTTCTTCGTATTCTGGTTCTAGCATCCCTTCGATCGCATCTTTGATTTGATTGATCGCATCGTAAATGATGGAGTAGTGGCGAATCTCGATTTCCTCTTGTTCCGCAAGCTTTTTAGCATTGGAAGATGGGCGAACCTGGAATCCGATAATGATTGCATCCGAAGCGGAGGCAAGCAATACGTCCGATTCGGAGATCTGACCCACCCCTTTGTGGATGATGCTCACTTTTACTTCATCCTTAGAAAGCTTGAGCAAGGAATCCGAAAGTGCTTCAACCGATCCATCCACGTCACCTTTGATGATGATGTTGAGTTCCTTGAAGCTTCCGATAGCGAGTCGACGGCCGATTTCATCCAAGGTGATGTGCTTCTTGGTACGTAAACTTTGTTCGCGCTGAATCTGCTCTCTGGAATTGGCAATCTCTCTTGCCTCCCGTTCTGTATCGTACACCTTGATGGTGTCTCCAGCTTGAGGAGCACCGCTCAATCCCAACATTTGCACAGGAGTAGATGGACCCGCTTCTTTCAGCTTGTTGCCTTTGTGATCAAACATGGCTTTTACTCGACCATAGTGTTGACCTGCAAGTAATACATCTCCTATTCTCAAGGTGCCTGCCTGTACCATGACGGTAGAAACATATCCCCTACCTTTATCCAAGGAAGCTTCGATTACAGTTCCTACGGCATTTTTGTCTGGATTGGCTTTCAATTCCAAGATTTCGGATTCAAGAAGCACTTTTTCTAAAAGTTCATCTATTCCTTGTCCTGTCTTTGCTGAAATTTCTTGAGACTGGTATTTTCCTCCCCAATCTTCAACCAGCAAGTTCATGTTGGCCAACTCTTCCTTGATTTTCTCAGGACGAGCATTGGGTTTGTCCACTTTATTAATGGCAAAAATCATCGGTACGCCAGCTACTTGGGCATGGTTTATGGCTTCCTTGGTTTGAGGCATGATGCTATCGTCCGCAGCAATTACAATGATTGCTACGTCTGTGATTTTAGCACCTCGAGCTCGCATCGCGGTGAAGGCCTCGTGACCTGGAGTATCCAAGAAAGCTATTTTATGACCAGTCTTGGTTCGTACATCGTATGCCCCAATGTGCTGTGTAATTCCACCAGCTTCCGCGGCAGTTACTTTTGACATACGGATAAAATCAAGCAAGGAGGTTTTACCATGATCGACGTGTCCCATGATGGTAACAATTGGAGCTCTTTCTTCCAGCTCCTCATCGGTGTCTGCTACCTCTTCTTCCATCTCATCTTCGATGGATTTAGTAAATTCCACATCGAAGCCAAATTCATCGGCAATGATTGTGATTGCTTCTGCGTCCAGGCGTTGGTTGATGGACACAAACATTCCTAGTGACAAGCAGGCGGAAATAATTTGGTTGACCGACACATCCAAAAGTGCTGCCAAGTCATTGGCAGAAATGAATTCGGTTACTTTTAAGATTTTTACCTCATCTCCATCAGTTTCTACATCACGATCGCGTTCGGCACGCTTGTCGCGTCTAGATTTGGTTTTTCCACCCGGCTTATTGCCTTGAAGTCTCGCAAGGGTTTGCTTGATTTGATCTTGAATTTCCTTAGGAGTTGGCTCCGCCTTTTGGATTCGCTGCTGTGGACTACCACCAGCTGGACGAGGCTGACCTGGTCGAGGGGGCTGGCCCGGTCGAGGGGGTTGGCCTGGTTGGCCTGGTCTTCCGCCTCGTTGGTCTTGCGGACGATTTTGGGCACCTGGTGCTTGACCCGCTGGGGTTGGGGCGCCTGGCTTACTATCAATTCGTTTTCTAGGTCGTTTTTTATCCTTTCCTCTCTCATCGGAAGAAGCAACTGGACCTCCTTTTTTCTTTGTTCTATCGACAGGAAGTTCGATTTTACCAAGTACGGTAAGTCCTTTTAGCGAGTCTGCTTTTGCAGAGATAAGTTCTTCCGGAACCACCTCTGGTGCTGGAGTTGGGCTTGGCGCTTCAACTACTTTTGGAGCAGGAGCAGGGGCAGGTGTTGTTGGAGTAGCGGGAGCTTCCGGGGCTTTTGGAGCAACTGAAGCAACTGGCTCAGGCTTTTTCTCCTCTTGCTTTGGCGCTGGAGCTGGTTTCGGCTGCGGTGCTGGCGGGGTAGGCGCTGGCTTTTTAGAAAAGTCTACTTTCCCTAAAACTCGAATTCCTTCTAGTTTTGGTGCTTCAGAGGTTATTTTTTCTACCACTGGCTCTGGAGCTTTCGCTACAGGCGCAGGAGTAACTTGTGGTTCTTGAACGGGTACAGGTACAGGGGTTGGCTCTACGGCTTTTTCCTGCTTCGGCAGATCCTGCTCCGATGCTGTAGGCTCATGACGCTTTCCAATAGATAAGTGGGAAGCCTCTTCCTTTTCAAGAGCAGAGGACTTAAATTCCTTTTCCAACATGGACACTTGGTCCAATGTAATCTTAGAATTGGGATTGTTCTCTACCTCATAGCCCTTTTTAGCCAAGGACTCAACAATGGTTGCCGTACCCACGTTGAGCTTTCTGGCTATTTGGCCTAATCGCATCATTTTTTCTTCTGACATAAGCAAAAACCTCTTTCGAAATCTTAAGTAAAATTAGGTAATCTTCGGGGTTTAAGCCCCTTATTGGTCAAATTCTGTTCTGAGAATTCGGAAAATTTCATCAATTGTCACTTCCTCCAACTCCGTTCTGCGGATCAAATCTTCTTTACTCAGTACCAAGACGCTCTTTGCAGTGTCCAGGCCAGTCTTTTTGAGTTCGTCGATAATCCACTGATCGATCTCATCTGAGAACTCGTTCAAGTCCACATCTTCTTCTTCCTGATCGTTCAACTCACGGAACACATCGATTTCATAGCCCACCAATCGGCTAGCTAGTTTGATGTTAAAGCCTCCTTTTCCAATCGCTAAAGAAACCTGGTCTGGCTTCAAAAACACAGAAATTCGTTTGGATTCCTTATTGATAGAAAGGGAAGAAACTTTTGCCGGGCTCAAAGCACGGGAAACATACAGGTCCAAATTCTCCGTGAAATTGATCACGTCGATATTTTCATTTTGTAGTTCACGTACGACTGCATGGATACGGGATCCTTTCATGCCCACGCAAGCACCAACTGGGTCGATACGGTCATCGTATGACTCTACTGCTACTTTGGCGCGCTCGCCTGGCTCACGTACCACCTTCACAATGGTGATCAAGCCGTCATACACTTCCGGAACTTCATTTTCAAAAAGTCTTTCCAAGAAAACAGGGGAAGTACGAGACAAAATCACTTTAGGATTTCCATTGATCATGTCTACACGATGAACAATTGATTTGACAGAGTCTCCTTTTCTGAAGCGATCCTTGGAAATTTGTTCGCCCTTCGGTAGAATCAACTCATTGCCTTCGTTGTCGATCAAAAGAATTTCGCGACCTAGAATTTGATATACTTCAGCTGAAATGATTTCTCCTACTTGCTCTTCGTATTTGCTAAATAGTATGTCTTTTTCAAGGTCCTTAATACGCTGGATCAAGGTTTGACGAGCCATTTGAACAGCTCTTCTTCCAAATTCTTCCAGCTCAATTTTCTCATATACCTCTTCGCCTACTTCAAAGTCAGGCTCAATTTTTTGGGCATCGGAAAGGCTGATTTTATCAAAATCCCAGATGTCTTCAGAGTTGTCATCTACAATTTCTCGAATTCTGAAAATTTCCAAATCACCTTTATCGGCATTGATGGTCACATCAAAATTCTCGTCTGATTCAAACTTCTTGCGAATCATCGCTCTAAATACATCTTCCAGTATACGGATCATAGTTGGACGATCCACATTTTTTGATCTCGCAAACTCTGCGAAGGATTCAATTAAGATTTTTGCATCCATTGGTATTAATTAAAAGATACTTGTACGATAGATTTTTTTATTTCATTCAAGGAGATACTCTGCTCCTCTTCCACACTTTTTTTTCCTTTTTCTTTTTTGGTGACCACCAATTTAATCCCCTGCTCCTCAACTTCCTTTAATTTGCCCAGGACTTCCTCTCCTGAAAGCAGGTAGACTTTTAGAGACCTCCCAATATTTTTTTGGTACTGCCTTATTTCGGAGAGCGGATAATCCAAGCCAGGTGAAGACACCTCTAAGGTGTAGGCTTCGTCCAAAAGTTCATTGGTTTCGAGCTCCCCAGACAAGGCCCTACTCAAGGATGCGCAGGCAGCGATGGTCATCCCTTGATCGGCGTCTACCAAAATCAAGATTTTGGTTTTATCAGCCACCCGATCAATTTTCACCTCCACAATAAAATGTTCTGCATCAGGAAGGTGCTTTTGGACTAGGTCTAGGATCACATGCTTTAGGTCACTCATACAGCAGGATAATGAAAGAGGGGACTGTTGTCCCCTCTAGAAATTTTAGAATACAGTACAAAAGTAATAGAAAGATTGACGAAATACAAAATAGGTCATCGAATGCTCCTAAATTTTACCTAAATTTAATCCATTGTCTTGGGAAATTGACTGTCAGGAACAATTCACTCCCATTTTTACCCGTCCAAAACAAAAAAACTTCTTTCTCTCTGTTTTATCAATTTAAGGTAATATTTTTGTCGATTCTCGGTCAAAAATAGTACGCAAGGACTATCCTAAACGTCCATTACCGAGTTTAAATCCAAAAAAAAATTAAGAATGGGACTATTTGATTTTTTCTCAAGTGACATAGCCATTGATTTGGGTACGGCCAATACCCTGATTATTCATAAAGACAAAATCGTGGTAGATGAACCCTCAATTATTGCCATAGACAAAACGAACAATCGGGTTTTGGCTGTAGGAAGAGAGGCGATGAATATGCACGAAAAAACGCATGAAAACATCAAGACCATCCGTCCCCTAAAAGATGGCGTAATTGCAGATTTCTACGCTGCGGAGCAAATGATTCGTGGATTGATCAAAATGATCCCTGGGCAGAAAAAAGGCCTTTTCCCTCAGTCCCACAAAATGGTAATTTGCATCCCTTCTGGCATCACCGAAGTAGAGAAAAGAGCGGTACGTGACTCCGCTGAGCATGCTGGAGCCAAGGAGGTTTACATGATTTATGAACCAATTGCCGCGGCCATTGGTATCGGAATCGATATTGAAAAACCAATGGGATCCATGATCGTAGACATTGGAGGTGGTACCACAGAAATTGCCCTTATTGCTTTGTCTGGGATAGTTGCTGACCAGTCTATCCGTATTGCAGGTGATACCTTTACCAAGGACATCTTGGATTACATGAGAAGGCAGCACAACCTTTTGATAGGCGAGCGCTCTTCAGAAAAGGTAAAAATTGCGATTGGCTCTGCGCTTACCGAATTGGAGAATGGTCCAGACGACTACGAGATTCGAGGACGGGATTTGATGACGGGAATTCCAAAAGTGATCAAGGTATCCTATTCTGAAATTGCTTTTGCCTTGGATAAATCAGTTTCCAAAATCGAGGAAGCTGTATTGAAAGCCTTGGAAATCGCTCCACCCGAATTATCTGCAGATATTTACGATAACGGCATCCACCTCACGGGTGGTGGGGCTTTATTGAAGGGTCTAGATAAGCGTCTGCACCAAAAGACCAAGCTTCCCATTCACATTGCAGAAGATCCATTAAGAGCTGTTGTTCGTGGTACGGGCACTGCACTTAAAAACATTCAACACTTCCGAACCGTTCTGATGACCTAATTTCTGAATGCTACGCATCCTAAAGTTCATTTACCGTGTAAGAGCATTTTTACTATTCGCATTTCTTGAATTTTTGGCGATCTGGATGATTGTCTCCAACAATTCCCCACAAGGCGCAGCATACTTTAATAGTTCGACTGAATTGGTGGGCAATGCCCTCAAAAAACAGGCAGATGTAGTGGAGTTCTTCTCCCTTGTAGATGCCAATGCCGCTCTTGTGGAAGAAAATGCAAGCCTTAAGCAGGAGCTTCTAAGATTACAAGTCAAGCCGGACAGCAGGTCGATAGCGATTGATTCCACGCTAAAAGCAACCTTTGAACTCAAAGGTGCTCGCGTAGTGGCCAATTCACTTCGATTTTCACAGAATTACCTTACGCTTTACAAAGGTTCGAAAGATGGCATCAAACCTGGAATGGGTATTTTTAATGCCCAAGGGGTAGTAGGAAGGGTCAAATCCGTGTCGGAGAATTATTCAGTTGCATTTTCAGTGTTGAACACCAACCTGCTAATTTCAGCGAAAATCAAATCTTCGGATGTTTTTGGTTCGGTACAATGGGACGGGCGCAATACATCTGAAGTACAGCTGCTGTATGTTCCCCGACACGTCAAAGCGAGCAAAGGGGACACTGTAATCACATCGGGCTTCAATGCAGTGTTTCCTGAAGGTATCCTGATTGGAAAAATTTCAAAAGTGGAAGTCAACAAAGCTGATCCCAATTATTTAGCGCTAACCGTAAAATTGAGCACTGATTTTAGTAAATTAACCTACGTCTACTTGGTTGAAAATACTCGCTTTCAAGAGCTCGATTCCCTGTACCGTCAATCCGATTTGACCAATGAATATTAGAAACCTGTTTTCGTCCGGCTTCTTGATACTAATTTTAGGATTGGTTCAAATTCTATTCCTAAAAAATCTTGCCGTTTTTGGGTATGCCTTTGGCTTTTTATACCTGCTGGGTTTATTGATTTTACCAAGTACCATTCGCACCATTCCCTTGATGCTGATTGCATTTTGTACTGGATTTATCTTAGATATTTTCTTCGAAACAATCGGTATGCATACCGCAGCAGCTACTTTATTCGCGTTTTTAAAGCCTACTTGGCTCAAAATTGCTAGCCCTACTGGAGGATTTGATGAAGCAGAAGAGCCCAGCCTCGGACAGATAGGATTTGGACGATACATTAGCTACGCCTTCCCGCTCCTATTTGTGTATTGCCTTGCTTTTTTTACCGCTGACCAATGGGGTACTGGCGGATTTTTTGAAATTCTGATCAAAAGCTTCTTTTCCGCACTATTCACGTTGCTACTTACCTTGGTGGTGCAATTACTTTTCTTTAGTCGTAAACGAAGCATCTCATGAGAGATCAACGTCCTGCCGTCATCCTATTGGTCATTTTTTTATTGAGTGGGATATTACTTGTTAAGCTCTTTGCTATACAAGTTCTGGATGACAGCTTCTTAAAAAGAGCAGAAAGTAATGCCATCCAACGAATTGTGGATCACCCTTACCGAGGATTGGTATACGATCGTTCTGGCAAATTGATGGTGTTCAACAACCCCATTTTTGATTTGATGGTGGTTCCACGGGAATTCCATTTGGAAGATACCGCTAAATTTTGTGAGCTATTTCGAATCAGTAAAGAGCAATTAATCGAGGGATATAATGCGGCAAAAAGCTACTCCAAGGTCAAGCCGTCCCCGCTTATCAAGCAACTCTCCAACACCGATTTTGCGCGTATTCAAGATTTTTTGGTGGACTATCCCGGATTATTTATTCTTACACGATCCGTCAGGTCTTATCCCACTCCAACAGCAGCACATGCCTTGGGCTACATTGGTGAAATCAGTGCCGGGCAACTCAAAAGAGATACACTGAGCTACTATTCTCAGGGTGACTATGTAGGACTTAGTGGCTTGGAAAAATACTATGAAAACCAGCTACGTGGCAAAAAAGGGGTTAAATACAAGATGGTCAATGTTCGTGGAATGGACAAAGGGCCATTCAAGGAGGGGCAATATGACACCCTATCCGTCGCAGGCAAAAACCTAACCTCCACGATTGATCTGGATTTGCAACAATTTGGAGAGTTGCTGATGAACGGCAAAACTGGTTCAGTGGTAGCAATTGAACCCAAAACTGGAGAGATCTTGGCCATGATTTCGGCTCCATTTTATGATCCAAATCAACTGACTGGCGCGGAGTTTGGCAAAACTTACAAAACCCTAAATACTGACAATTCAAAGCCGCTATTCAATAGGCCCATCATGGCTACCTATCCTCCGGGGTCCATTTTTAAAATCGTGCAGAGCTTAATTGGCCTTCAAGAAGGCGTCTTGACTCCCAATTCAACTTTCTCCTGCAACAAGTCTTTGGTGGCCTGCCACAACCATCCCAATCCAGTAAATTTGTTTGGCGCCATTCGGAATTCTTGCAATCCCTACTACCACCAAGCTTTTCGTCAGATCATCAACCGAGAGGTCTCATCCAACACCTTCAAAGACACTGAAATAGGATTAAATGCCTGGCGAGAAAGTGTTTTGAAATTTGGATTGGGTGGTCCACTAGGAATTGACATGAGCGGGGAAAAAGGAGGAGATATCCCATCGAGCAAACTCTATGACCGCATCTATGGAGCAGGGCATTGGAAATACTCCACCATCTACTCCCTTTCCATCGGCCAAGGAGAGATGCAAGTGACTCCACTGCAAATGGCCAATCTAGCAGCTATTTTTGCAAATAAGGGATATTACTACACCCCGCATCTGATCAAAGCCATCGATGGAGATCCCAAAAAAATCCCTGCCAAATTCCAACAAAAAATCTCGGTAGGTGTCGATGCCCGACACTTTGACCTAATTCAGGATGCCATGGTCGAGGCCATCTACGGAACTGCTTCCCGAGCTGTAATGACCGACCTCGTAATCGCAGGTAAAACAGGAACTGCACAAAACCCACATGGGGAAGACCACTCTGTCTTTATTGCATTTGCTCCGAAGGATAATCCAACAATTGCGATTGCAGTCTATGTCGAAAATGCAGGTTGGGGAGGAAGGGCAGCGGCAAGTACGGCTTCCCTGATGATTGAAAAATACATCCGTAAAACCATCTCGCGCCCTGAGCTACAGGACTATGTTATCGCAGGTAATTTTGTTAATTAAATGAAAGAAGCTGAGGTTCAAATCAATCGAGTCGACTGGATCGCAGTATCCATCTACTTTGCATTGGTCATCATTGGCTGGTTCAATATCTATGCGGTCACCTACGATAGCCAGGTGGAAAAAAGCATCTTTGATCTAACCACTAGCTCAGGAAAACAACTCGTATGGATTGGCACTGCTATTGGTCTGATCACCTTGATTATGGTAGCGGACTACCGCTTTTTTGAAAACCTTTCCCTCGTCATCTACCTCATCTTTCTTCTAATCCTAATTGTCACTCCCGTTTTCGGCAAGGAGGTCAATGGACAGATTCTTTCCATTGGCGTAGGGGAGTTCCGAATTCAACCTGGTGAATTTGCAAAATTTGCTACTGCCTTGGCCTTAGCAAAGGTGATGGAACGCCCGACATTTGACTTAGCCAAGCGAAACTACCAAGCCATCGCTTTCGGCGTGCTATTGATTCCAGTAGTCTTGATCTTGCTGCAACCCGATACGGGTACGGCCTTAGTCTACTTTTCGCTACTCATCATGTTTTACCGAGAAGGGCTCCCCCAATGGTACTATGGATTGGGTATTGGATCAGTAAGTATCACCCTACTTGCCTTGGGTGTTGACAACAACATTTACCTAGCGGCAATAATCATCCTTGCGATGATCGTATTGATTTACCTGGGCAAAAAATCTTGGCAGCGTATTCTTGCCTTCTCCCTGATTGGGTTAGGCCTCATTGCCTACATTTACTCCATCGATTTTGTAGTTTCCAAGCTCCCAGCTCACCAACAAAATCGAATCATGGTGCTCTTCAATCCAGACATCGATCCATTAGGTGTCGGCTGGAACGTGACCCAATCCAAAATCGCCATTGGATCTGGAGGCTTTTTTGGAAAAGGCTACTTGGAAGGCACGCAAACCAAGTTTGACTTCGTCCCCGAGCAAGACACCGATTTCATCTTTTGCACCCTCGGAGAGGAGTTTGGTTGGTTCGGAAGCTTTGTAGTGATTTCGCTATTCTCTGGTCTACTTTATCGGCTTGTGATTATGGCCGAGCGACAAAAAACTCGATTTTCTCGAATCTATGGATATGGAGTGATTTCGATCCTTCTTTTCCATTTCGTAGTGAACATCTCCATGACCGTCGGCCTCTTTCCAGTGGTGGGGATTCCACTTCCCTTTTTCAGCTACGGAGGATCATCACTATGGTCCTTTACGGTTTTGTTATTTATCTTCATTAAGCTAGATTCTTCACGTGCTTCACAGCTGGGAAGAATAAGCTAATAATAAGAGCCTATGGGGTTCAAAAAAAGAGCGGTAATGATTTCTTACTACTCTTTTTTTTGAGGGAGCTTACCAAACAAACTTCCGATAGACTTGCTGCATAAATTCACGGACTTCTTCGGACTCAATATCCCAGTCCAACTCAACGACAAATCGCTCATTGATAAGCGCTACCGCTTCCTCAAAGGTGGCTAGCTCATCCACAGATTTTAAAGCGTGGCGAAGCAAATCAGCATTGCCATCAAACAACTCTTTGGTAAACATAAACCGCTGATTTAAAGAAAGGCTTTCCGCCAACTCCCCTAGGATTCCTTTCATCCCTTTGTAGGTTTCTGAAGCGAAAACAGCCTTTAAATGAGCCGCGTCCAAGTCCTTTCCAGTAGTAGAAGTCGAGGCGATGGGTTCTCTTTTTTCAGGCTGTGGTGTAAGTACCTCTTCTTCTGGTAGTTGAATTAAAACCTCCTCTTCCAGTTCTTCCTCTGATTCAAATCGCTGGGATTCTTCCTCCTGTTCAAACTCATGAATTTTGGATTCTTCGGTTTCCTCAATTTGGCTTGTTGATTCACCCCAATATTCCTCCAAATCAAATGCTAACGTGTCACTAAGGCTTGCTAGTAGCTCTTTTGGAGAATCTAACCTTGGTTTAAGTGATTGAAAATTGGCCAAAATAGCCTGTTGATAGCTCTCGAAGTCCAATCCAATACCCGCCTTATCAATAAGGCCAGTGACCAACAATTCATTCCATTTGAAGTACTTTTTGTTTTCCTTTAAGTACTCATTTATTTTTCCAGCAGGAGCTTTTGCCAATTCATTTTGGAAGAAGTTGAGGGGATCCGTAGCAACTTGAATCGAATCTTGTACTGCATCTTGCAAAATACCGGCTAAGTGAATGCGCTCTACTTTGATCCGTCTGGAAAGCACATTCATAAACTGGGTTAGCGCCTCATGAACCGCAATGTCACGGTAATCAAAATAGGGACTGCTCTTCAGCTTACCCAATTCCTCTTGCCACAATTCGAACAAGCGTTTGATAATGAAAAAATTTACCTGAGTACTTGGAGTCAACTGAATGATTTCTTGCCCCGTTATAAATTGTCTTGTGCTAAAAAATTGATCACAAACCAATTCTGCATAGGATATGGCATATTTTTCTAAATAATTGCCGTTAATTTGAGCGGTCATAGGAAGGTATTGTTTTCAAAAACAAACAAAAGAGTGGTCCAAATAAGAATTCAAAATCTCGGAAATAGATCGATTGAATCAAAAGCAATTGATTGTAAAGTTATTGATTTTATTCATGAAAATGGAATAGATTGGATGCATGCCTGTGGTAAAAAAGGAAGATGTACCACCTGCAAAATGACTGTAGTAGAAGGCCAAGAAAATCTGAGTTTAGAAACAGTACAGGAGCAACAATTTAGAGACCTTAAAAGGCTCCTTGCGAATGAGCGACTTGCCTGTCAAGCGCATTTACTCCATGGGGTATTGACCATTCGAGTGCCTGATTCCTCTAAATTCCCCCATTTGACTTACACCGAATAAGCATGTTCATAGAACCCTCACCCATCAGTAGAAAAAATTCAGAACAAAAGGGTCAAATAGAAGTGATCTGTGGCTCTATGTTTTCGGGGAAAACAGAAGAATTGATTCGTAGGCTGACACGAGCACGACTGGCCAAGCAACAGGTGGAAATATTCAAGCCTTCCGTGGATACCCGATACCACGATACGCATGTGGTGTCTCACAATGAAACCAGCATCCGATCTACTCCAGTAAGCTTTGCTGGGGACATCCTGCTACTAAGTGGAACCTGCGATGTGGTTGGAATTGATGAGGCCCAATTTTTTGATGAAGACATTGTACGGGTGGTACAACTCCTTGCCAACCAAGGGAAGCGGGTAATTTTGGCTGGCTTAGACATGGATTTTGAAGGAAAGCCTTTTGATCCCATGCCCAAACTCATGGCCATTGCCGAATACGTCAACAAAGTACATGCCATCTGCATGCAATGTGGGGATTTGGCTGCTTTCTCCTACCGACTTTCTGCAGCTACCGAAAAAGTGGTGCTCGGCGAAAAAGACAGTTACGAAGCCAGATGCAGAAAATGCTTCCATGAAGAGTAGGGTTAAGGAAAAAAGACATGCTTAAAAAAACGGCAGGGATCGTATTAAGCCATATCAAATACAAGGATAGCAGCATCATTGTGCGCATTTTCACCCGGGAACTAGGCCTAAAGGGCTACCTGGTCAATGGGGTAAGGAGCCTAGGCAAAGGAAGTAAAATCGCTCTTTACCAGCCCCTCACACTTCTGGATTTGGTGGTCTATGACAAAGAAAATTCAGGCTTACAACGAATTTCTGAAGCAAAAATCAAGCTTCCCCAGCGGCTTATCCCATTTGATATGACCCGAACAAGTTTGGCGTTATTTTGTACCGAAGTCATCAGTAGAAGCATTTTGGAGGGATTCCAAAATGAAGACCTATTTGACTTTCTAGAGGAAAGTATCACGCTATTAGATGATTCTGAAACCAATTTATCCCATTTTCCCCTCGTCTTCCTACTTGAAAACGCCAGGCATCTGGGTTTTGCCCCAGAGCTAGGGGAAGGTTTTTTGGCAGAAAGCATACACCATCCCTTTAGCCTAGAGGAGGTTCAACTTGTGCTTCCCTACCTGAAAGACCTTCTTGACCATTCCTACCACCCTACCACAACTTTACCTCTCCCAATTCGGAGAAAACTCCTCGATCACTTGGTGGAATTTCATGCACAGCACCTTGCCCATCCCCATCCACTCAAATCCCTACCCATCATCCGCCAGCTGATCCATTGAATACTTTTCAGACGATTTTTTTCTTTAAAATTAAAATTTGTTAAATCCAACTTCAACAAGTAATATTGCATTCAATACGTGAATAAAGCATTCGGCCCACTTTGGCTTGAACTTTTCCTGCAGACCTTTTTCGCTCAGAAAATTATTCACCATCCCAAAACTACATTTTACCGATCCTAATTATTTCATACCCTCTATATGTACAACATAGAAGAACTCAGAATCAGACTTTTATCTGAATTAAAGGAGATTGCTGAGGAACTTGGAGTTAAAAATTCCAAATCTTTAAAAAAAGATGAACTGGTCTATGCAATTCTTGACCAGCAGGCCATCATCCCGGAACAAGCACTCCCTAAGAAAAAACCATCTGTTGTAGAAACCAGCGCTGTGGTGGAAGCACAACCTGAAGCTCCTGCACCTGTTTCAAGCCCCAATACCCAGGAACCAACGGAATTCAAACCCAAGTTCAGAAGACAAAATGTCACTGAAGTTCCAGCTTTAAGCACTGATGCTCCGGCTAACGAAAATCAAGCCGCCCCAAGAGAGGAACGGACACCAAAACCATTTGTAAAGGCTGCTAAAGAATTTACTCCTAGACCTGAGCGAAGAGCTCCACAAAATGAGTCCTCGGAGGAGCCCAAAGCATTTAAGCCGCGCAAGCCCGTGTTTGATGAGGAACCATCCCAAGCAGCACCACAAGAAGGCGGACAAGATGTCGCTCCACAACAGCCTACCGACGGGGAAGTAAATTACTACCGGGTAGAGGCTGAATTACCAAGACGCAAAAATTTCAAATCTCCAGAAGAAGCACATATTCCTGCAGCAGAAACCCTAACAGGCAATGCCCGGAAAAAGCCATTTATAAGTCCTAGAGAATTTGATGGGGTGATTGAAAATGAAGGGGTATTGGAAATTGTACAAGATGGCTATGCTTTCTTACGTTCCTTAGACTACAATTACCTTGCCTCTCCCGACGATATATATGTTTCTCCAAGTCAAATCAAACACTTCGGTTTGAAGACGGGTGACCATATCAAAGGGTCTATTCGTCCCCCTAAAGAAGGGGAAAAGTACTTTGCTCTCCTCAAAATCGCGACAGTAAATGGAAAAACCACAGACGAGATTAGAGACCGAGTGCCTTTTGAATACTTAACTCCACTTTTCCCTGAGGAGCGCTTAAACCTGTCCACCAAAGCGGACGGCTATTCCACCCGTATTCTAGACTTGTTCGCCCCTATTGGAAAGGGTCAGCGAGGCATGATCGTAGCGCAACCGAAAACGGGTAAAACCGTACTCTTGCAGCAGATTGCTAACGCAATTACTCAAAACCATCCCGAGGTACACCTCATGATTCTTTTGATTGATGAACGTCCTGAGGAAGTAACCGACATGGCTCGCTCTGTGAATGCAGAAGTAATCTCCTCCACCTTTGATGAGCAAGCCGAACGCCATGTCAAAGTAGCGAACATCGTGCTTGAAAAAGCTAAGCGAATGGTAGAAGTGGGCCACGATGTAGTGATTCTATTGGATTCCATCACTCGATTGGCTAGAGCACACAACACCGTGGTACCTAGCTCAGGCAAAATCCTCTCCGGTGGTGTGGATGCCAATGCCCTACACAAGCCAAAGCGCTTCTTTGGTGCGGCAAGAAATGTAGAAAATGGCGGTTCCTTGACCATCATCGCAACAGCCTTGGTAGAAACCGGTTCAAAAATGGATGAAGTAATCTTTGAAGAATTCAAAGGTACGGGCAACATGGAATTGGCTTTGGATCGTAAGCTGGCCAACCGAAGAATTTATCCTGCCATTGATGTCCTCAGCTCAGGAACACGTAGAGAAGATCTCTTGATGGATAAAGAAGAAATGCAGCGTGTCTGGATCCTTCGCAAGCTAATGAGCGACATGACTTCCCAGGAGTCCATGGAGTTCTTGCTTCAACGTATGAAAGGGACCCGCGACAATGCGGAATTCCTGATCAGCATGAATAGCTAAGCAAACTTAACACTAGCTATTAAAAAAGGGGCCTTCGTTTGAAGGCCCCTTTTTTAATTTAGTAAAAGGAGGCACTAGTTTTAATCTTCCTTTCTGAGGTGCTCGGGTATCTTGACTCTGCCAAAGCCTAGCGTTCCTTTCAATCCCGAAAAGGTGGCCTTCCACCAAGCATTGATCACGGACTTTCGAGTATCCCGTTTGATATAAATTTCTCGAACCACGGGAGTTCCTCCAGCCGACCTAGGATTGGCATTTTTTGCAAGCAGATTGGCGACAAAGCTATATAGCCTCAACTTACCCTTGCCCGGTGCCAAGGTCATGCTGTCTAAAAACTGCAGCTTGAAGTCGCTATAGCCCAAAGTCATGCTGCCAAAAGCCTCGTGTTCGTTTACTTCAAACTCCCAATTACCATGGGTAATCTCCCCCGAGGTAGGTCGCACAAAAACTGTTTTCGAAACCAAATCCGATACTTCTGAAAAAGCTAATTTGTCAGCAGTCGCCTGAACTTTCATCGGATAATCTTTCTCAAAATATAGCTGCCCCCTGACCCCGATCCTGCTGTTAGCACCTAGCTGGGCAGCCATTCCAAACTTGACCGCAGAGACAGGGTAAGGAGCTCCTTGTTTTCTTAAGAAAACGGGACCAAGGTCCATTCGCAAGTGGTCAAAGGTAACCTTTCCAGGAAGGGAAGACTTCTCCCCAAATTCCACATAGGTTAACTGGCTATCATTCACCTGTACTGCGGCCAAGTCCGCATTGATCTTGGCATGCTCCAGAAAGTACTGAGGCATCGGTTTGTAAGCCATGGAATCCAACGGTTTCCGCTTGTCTCGAACCAATTCAAGGCTTGCGCCATCCACGACCATACGCTCGGCAACTACTTGGTCCTCTACTGCGAGACGCAAAAGATCAATTCCCTCCAGTCGAACCTGCCGAACCCCTGCGGTGATTGCCTCCTTTTGAAAGGGAAGACTGCTCAAATAAGCTTCGGTTTCCAACACAGGTCTGTAGTAAATCCCATCTATTGAAAGGTTTTGCTTGGCAAACTGCAATTTATCGAGATTTACCTTGTAGGTACTATCCTGCGTATAGGTCTCGTAATCACTCAGGCTGAAGGTGATGTTTTTACGAAGTAGCTCCTTCCAGCTGGGTAGGTGTTGGAGATCGAGAAGGTCTATCCCAAGCTGAGAGATTGTAAAATCTACACTTGGAAAGTGGCCGTTGGGTAGAGCATGCCCTCCTTTCCGGTACAGGTCAAACTCCCCATTTTCTAGGCTCAGGTCCCCCAATCCAATGGATTCAATTAAGGGGAGCTCTTTTTTATCGGAGGTTGGGTTGCGAGATCTAGGTGGTGTTGGAAGGCTGTCTAGGTAGACGGACAGCTGAGGGCGAACCAAGCGCGCTTCTTTCAAATCCAGGTTCCTCGATAACAAGATATCAAGTAGACTATTTTTCTGTAAGATAAGCTGGTCAATGGTTCCCTTCACGACAGGGCTACCTGGCTTTCCATATAGGTTGGCAGGTTGGATGCTTAAATCCGAAAAGATAACCTCTTCTTTTTGGTCGCCAAAGGCAACGGAGGCAAACTTGATGGTATGTACGCTATCGGGTAGCGTGTAGGTAAAGTCTGTCAGGCCTAGGTTCGCGCGCAGGTACATGCTTGCATAGTCTTGGGCTTTGGCCATAAGACTGTCCAAATTGAATTGGGTAAGGTTAAAGGCAAAGCCCGTTTTAATCGCTTGCTTTGTCTGATTTTGGATCTGGTAGTTGAGCTGCAGCGTGGCATTGCTAGCAGCAATTGTGTCCACATACACTTCTTCAATTGCTTTCTGCACCGCCTTTTTTCGTTTATTGACTGTCTTTTGATCGACCGCAGTTACCTGTCTATTGATGTCTAGCGCCACATCCCCGCCATTGATTTCAAGTTTTTCTAAGTTAAGGACGTTGTCAAAAACAAATTCTTCGATATTCACTCCTTTTAAAGAAACTTTTGGGAGGCTTAGGCCCAAGGCAATGTGCTTGTCTCCGACTTTTCCTGGAAGGAGGTTCAGGTTTTCAAAGTCAAGCGTCCGGGTACGGGAATTGTAGTGCAGGTAGTCCGTTTCTACGAGGTACCTGCCGCCTGCAAGGCTGAACGAGTAGGAGGTAAATGTCAACTTGACCTCATCGGAAAACAAAGCCCTATCTTGGGGCAAGCTGTCTTTGTCGCTGAGCGAAAAATTTGTCAATGAGAAAGAAAGTCGGTCCTCCTCAAATGAAGTCACCGAGGCAGTGGATTGGTTTTCATAGCGAATCTTAGCGGCGTCGATGTTGACGGAGTCCACCTGGATTTTTGTAAAATAGCCAAGCAAGAGTGCTCTCAAATCTTCCTCAGAACGGAGGGCGTTTTCCGAGCCTTTGCTCTCCTTGGGTCGGTAGGTGGAGATCTTGAATAGAGGCGCATCGAGTTGCAGATGATGGATGCTTAGCTCCTGTTGGTAGAAAGCTGCCATCAAGTCAATTCCTTCCGCTCGGAGCAGGGGAATGGTGAAATCTATTGCGGCTCGTTTATCTAAGGCTTGGAGCTGCTTCTGAAGCTGGGAGGGGTCAGCAGGCTGGATGCGTGAGTTTTTTATTTCGATCAGCTCCTTTTTCGAGTCAAGGGTTAGTTCTCCGGCAACAAAAGTATGGAGGTTATCACGCAGGTTTAATCGGTAATCATGAACGGTCAACTGCAGTTCCCCTACCTGCACCTGATTTTGAAAAACCAAGGTACTATCGGGAAGGAGGACAAGTTGATGAAGCCCCAAGCTGAACCGTTCCACATCGATGTCTTTGCTTTGTCGCCCCGACTCCATTTTAAATTCCACCGTTCCCTCTTCAAGTTGAAAGTCTCCAATTTCCACTTTCTCAAATATTCCAGAAAACAGGGAAGTCAGGACCTGTTCTGGTGCCTGCTCGCTACGGGAATCTTGTTGGGTAACTTCAATTTTTGGACGCGTCAACTCCACCTTCTCAACTTCCAGTTCTCCCGTTTGGTACCAACGTTTCAAGTCTACATTTTCTAAGGAGAGTTGGGCGAGCGCAAGATCAAACACCGGAGTCATGCGGGTGTCCAAACGAGCTTCTGCCCTCGGCGAAAGGTGTAGGTTGGTCACCGACAGGCTTTTCTTGAACGAGGACACTTCGACCGCTTCTCCGTCCAACACATGGAGACCATCCCCCAAGTAGACCCTGCCCCGTTTGATCTTCATGGAGGCATCGGTACCGTAAAAAAAATCGTCTCCGGTATTCCGTGTAGCTTCACCGAGATGAAAATCGAGCATTTTAAAATCCAGCTGCTCGAGCTCGATGCGGTTTTTCAAGGAATCTTGCTTTTCTTTTTTCAAAAATGAGGCCCCATTAATGGCTAATTCCTTGATGGAAATGGCTTCCAATTTGCCTCGGATAAAGTCATTCAGGTCACCAGTTGGGGTGGTGGTATCTTCAGGGGAGCTCGATTGGATGACCTCAATCTGAGGCGCATTCAGGACAAGTTCTTCAATATCAAGTCGTCCCGTCCGAAAGGCCTTGTTCCAATCCACGTTTCCGATGTGCAACTTCTCAAGGTTCAGGGAGTAATAATTCTTACTGGCCTTGGAAAGATTTGGAGACAAAGTAAAGCGGTGAAGATCCATCGTTTTTTCCAAGGAGGAGATCGATACCTTAGCTGCATTTAGGAGGTGGATGCCATCCGGCAAGGGGAAAGTCACCTCCTCCAATTCCATTTCGAATCCGCGCGCATTGAAAGGTCGATCCCAGTTGGCGTTCGGCGTCCAATCCAAGTCTAGCAGTTTCAAGTATGCATTTTTGGTAAGTAGCTCTTGCTGACTCAGAAAATTTAAAAAGAACAGATTGGCGTGGTTGATTTCTATGGCAGCCACCTGGATGGAGGACAAACCGAGTTGACGAACGCTCTTTTTGATCTCATTTTCAAATAGAAATACAGGTGAGGGCGAAAAGGGATCAGAAGGATTTTCCCCTGGAGTTGAATTGATGGAAAGCGGCTGAAGTAAGCGGAAGTTGGGATTGTCTAAGCCGATTTTTCGAAAAGAAAGTCTCTGCTCAAAAAAATTATACCAGAGCCCTGTAAAGGCAAGTTCATCCAGTGTAAGTTCAAACAATTTTTGGTCAGCAGACGCCTTCTCGGGATGGATAGGCTTCATTACGATCCCGTCCAGGAAGATTCCTCTTCGAATCAGGGAAAGGTGCACCCGATTGAAATCAAGTTCATAAACCCCATTCAATGATTCATTCACCCGCTGTCTAAGCCGGTTTGCTAAAAAAATATTTGCCCCAAAATAAAGGGCGAATTCAAGGGAAAGGATTACCAAGACAGATATCCCTGCAATTCTAAGCCATTTTTTTCTGGAGGCAGACCCTTTCTTGGGTTTTTCCTTAGAACTGGACTTTCGAAGCATACAAAAATAATTGGAGTTAAAGATACCAAACTTATTTCCGTATACGAAAAAAGCAGCCAGATGGCTGCTTTTTTAATGCTGTAGGGGAAGGATTCGAACCTCCACGCGGCAGTTAGGCATGAACTTTTGAAACATGCTTTATCCCATTCCGATCTTTACGACCGGCATCCCCACCCCCGAGACAGGAGGGCTTGTCTGCCAATTTCAACACCCTACAAGATGGATTCAAAGCGAATATTCGCTTTTATGTGAGCCGTAAGCCCGACAAAAGCAAATGTATAAAAAAGTGGATTTAATTAAAATAATTTTAATAAATACTTTATTTTTTTATTGTTTATTTATTTAAACGGTATTTTTGTTGTCGTTTCGGCATTTAAACAGGGGTTGAAAACCAGAAAAATTGTCGTTTTGGAAATTTTGGGGAAGTCGGAAAATTCAATAAATAACAGTTCAGACAGTTCGATTTAGGCAAATAAAAAAACCATGAAAAAAATTCATGGTTTTAGTCAATTAACAATAAACCCAAAATAACCTGTTGTAAGAGAAGGAGTTGAACCTTCAAAGTACCAAACACAAAAGTTTTGCATTTGTTTTCTTTTCCTGAATTGACAACTTTTCTTGTCAATTATTTTTTGCCTTACAAATCTGTTGCCGTATTAAAACTACAACAAGACAAAGGTACAAAATGAGGCTATTTGATTACACATATTTCAACAAATCTTCTAAAAATTTACATTATTTTTAAGGAAATCGATTGTAATATGCCAATCTGTGAATTTTTAGCTTGTTTGGCCAATTAAAATTGAGGAATTGGCATAAAAAATCAGCCTGCTCCTTAAAAAAGTACGTTTTTGGCTTCTGGCTTTTGTCTTTTTTCAAAAAAAATTCGCTCAATCTACCTGTACATACTGCTCCCATTTCTGCAAGACCGTTGAAAAATCTGCTGGTAATGGAGCTTCAAAATAGAGGTTTTTCTTGGTAATGGGGTGCACAAATCCCAAGCTCATCGCATGCAACGCTTGCCTTGGCATCGCATCAAAGCAATTGTTGATAAAGCTCTTGTATTTGGCAAATTGAGTACCCTTTCGAATCTTATCTCCCCCGTACATCGCATCATTGAATAAAGGATGCCCTAAAAATTTAAAGTGTGCACGAATCTGATGCGTTCTCCCTGTTTCCAAAGTACACTGCACCAAAGACACATAGCGAAGGCGCTTCAACACTTTCCAATGGGTAATGGCATGCTTGCCTTGACTGCCATCTGGAAATACTTCCATTACCTTGCGGTCTTTAGCACTGCGCCCCACATGCCCTACAATAGTGCCTTCATCCGCTTCTGGCTCACCCCAAACCAAGGCCAAATAGGTGCGCTGAATGGTGTGGTAAAAAAATTGAGCCGCCAATGGCGCCATGGTCTCTTCTGTTTTGGCAATTACCAACAAGCCTGAAGTATCCTTGTCAATCCGATGAACCAAGCCTGGACGACCTACATTGCCCTTCATTTCAGGCAGGTGCTGAAAATGATACACCAACCCATTCACCAAAGTCCCAGACCAATTGCCATGTGCCGGGTGAACAACCATTCCTGGCGGCTTATTGACCACCAAAAGATCGCTGTCCTCATAGACAATGTCCAAAGCGATATTTTCAGAAATCACCTCGGTATCACGCGGAGGCTTCTCTAGCAGCACCCGAATGTCATCTAAACCTTTGATCTTGTAATTGGACTTCACCGAATGCCCATTGACCTGTACACCTCCCGAATCAATCGTCTGCTGCACCTTATTGCGCGTCGCATTCGCAATTCGTTCGGTTAAAAATTTGTCAATCCGAACGGAAGATTGGCCCTTGTCCACCAAAATACGATGGTGCTCATACAAGGCTAACTCATCCTCTTCAAATTCTTCTTCCAGGTGCGATTCGCTCATGACACAAAAATAGAAGGATGTCCCGTAACTTTGTTAAAATACTTTGAATGCTTAACCCCCTTCACATCCCAAGCACCCTACTCAAGCACCCGCTACTCGATGAGCTGAAAGTAGAAATGGAGGTGATGCGCGTGGATCAAGTTCATCCAACTGTTTCGGGAAATAAATTCTTTAAACTAAAATACAACCTAGCTGAAGCCCTCAAGCAAAACCATAAGCAAGTGCTGACTTTTGGAGGCGCTTATTCAAATCATATTTACGCCACTGCCGCCGCAGCCAAACTAGCAGGCCTCCAATCCATAGGAATCATTCGAGGAGAACTTTTGGATGAGAATAATCCAACCCTGAGATCTGCAAAAGATGCAGGAATGATCCTAAAAGGCCTTTCTCGAGAATTGTACCGCGACAAAATCCATCCTGAACTTATAGACCAACTCCGCCAAGAGTTTGGAGAGTTTTACGCTATCCCCGAAGGAGGAACCAATGCCCTCGCCATCCAAGGGACCACAGAAATCTTGAGCAGTAGCCAATTCAATTTTAGCCACCTCGCCACGCCTATTGGTACAGGAGGCACTTTTGCTGGATTGGCTAATTCAATCCTTCCCCAGCAGGAGCTACTCGGAATCTCAGCCTTGAAAGGTGAGGGCATCCAAGAGGAAATGAAGCAGTTACTTCAGACTCACGGCATTCAGCCACAAGGAAGTCTTTCCATCTGGACGCAGTACCCTCATGGGGGCTATGCCAAATGGACCTCCGAATTGATTGAATTTATCCATTGGTTTTGGGAATCCTTCGGCATCCCACTCGACCCAATCTACACCGGAAAAATGGCTTTCGCTTGTTGGGATTTGCTCCAAAAAAAGTACTTCAAACCTGGCTCCCGAGTGTTGCTTGTCCATACGGGAGGTCTCCAAGGAAATCTTGGATTTACCCAACGAACAGGCATCGAACTTCCTAGTCCTTGAGCGTGAAAAAATCCTCGGATTCCTGAGGGTGCAACTGCAATACATTGGCAGCAGCAAGGCGAACAAGGGTCTTGGAAGCCATGTAAAAGGGAATACGCGCCGCTTTGGAAAACTCTTTCAGCGTTATTCGTCCTCGCTCCTCCAAAAATTTCATCAATACCTCCTCCTTTTTTCCGTAGGTAAAAACAGTGTCCTTTGGAACTCTACTTTTTCGAAGGAGCTCCCACACCTCTCGGCTAGCCTGAACAGTTCGGTCTTGAACCCGGATGTAGGAAACTTTCTTTTCCTCAGCCCATAAATAATGCGGGCGATCCGGGCTATGCGGAATGCGGAAGACGGCCACCCCTTTTTTCTCAGATAATTTTACAGTTGCCACCTCCACCTGCAAGGGAGGGAAAATAAGGGTTCGGATGGCTTTATCCATCACAAAAATCTCCTCTTCAATGAAGCGCTGTCCACTGACGGTGCCATCATCGTCCACCCCAATCAATAAGGTGCCCCCCTGGGTATTGGCCAAGGCAATGACCTCTCGAACGATTTTTTCAGGATAGGCAGCCTTTTTTTTGAACTCAATTTGGAGTCCCTCGCCCTTACCTGCCAATTCTTTTACTTCTTGAAGGGTCATGATCGTACGTTCGAGTCGTTTAAATTCCTCGGTTCAGTTCTTCCAATCGTTTCTTTTGAGCCATCCATTCATCTCTCAACCGCGCAGCCTCCATGAAGTTCAATTCTTTCGCAGCTTTTTCCATTCCCTTCTGGGTTTGTTGAATCAGCTTTTCCAACTTTTCGGTACTGAGGTACATCACCACGGGGTCTGCTACCAAGGAAGCTTCGCCTGGCATGGGTTCTGCATACATTTTTGGATTTTTCTTGGAATCTGCCACCTTCGTTTGGCTCATGATTCTCTCCCTCGACTTGATGATGGTCATCGGGGTAATGTCATGCTCGAGATTGTAGGCAATCTGAAGCGCACGTCTTCGTTTGGTTTCGTCAATTGCAGCTTCCATAGACTTCGTGATCTGATCGGCATACATGATTACCCTCCCATCAGAGTTTCGGGCAGCCCGACCAATGGTCTGTACTAGGGAGCGCTCATTTCTCAAAAACCCCTCTTTATCAGCATCGAGAATAGCGACCAAGGCCACTTCTGGCAAATCCAAACCCTCCCGAAGCAAATTGACCCCCACCAATACATCAAAAACGCCGAGTCGAAGCTCTCGAAGAATTTCCACCCGATCCAAGGTTTTGACCTCCGAGTGAATGTAGCGCGACTTCACCCCAGCACGCTCCAGGTATTTTTGAAGCTCTTCTGCCATCCGCTTCGTTAGGGTAGTCACCAACACCCGGGCTTCCTGCTTGATGGTTTGATCAATCTCTTCCAACAAATCATCCAGCTGGTTTAAACTCGGCCTCACCTCTATGGTAGGGTCCAAAAGCCCCGTAGGTCGGATGATCTGCTCCACAACTATCCCTTCTGTCAAGGTCAATTCGTAGTCTGCCGGAGTCGCGGATACATAGACGATTTGGTTACTGAGTTGCTCAAACTCTTCAAACTTCAGCGGGCGGTTGTCCATGGCTGAGGGAAGACGGAAGCCATAGTCCACCAAATTTACTTTTCGGGCACGGTCTCCTCCCCACATGGCCCGCACTTGAGGTAGCGTGACATGGCTCTCGTCGATGACCAACAGGTAATCTTCGGGAAAATAATCCAACAAGCAGAAAGGCCGTGTGCCGGGCTTTCGCCGATCAAAATAGCGGGAGTAGTTTTCTACCCCAGAGCAGTAGCCCAATTCCCGAATCATCTCCAAGTCAAATTCAGTACGCTCTTGCAGGCGCTTTGCTTCCAAAAATTTACCCTCCTTTTCAAAAAAGGTAAGCTGCGCCATCAAGTCATCCTGGATTTCATGAATGGCCGTGTCAATGGTATCCTTACCTGTCACGAATAAGTTGGCAGGGAAAATAGAAATGATCTTCTCATCCGAAAGCTTCTTCCCTGTGCTGGGTTCGATCCGCTGAATGGTTTCGATTTCATCTCCCCAGAAAATAATGCGATAGGCAAAGTCCGCATAGGCGACATAAATGTCTACCGTATCTCCTTTGACCCGAAAGCTGCCCCGAGTAAGGTCCTGCTGCGTGCGGCTGTACAGAATGTCGACCAATTTGAAAAGCAATTGATTTCGTGGAATGCGGTCACCTTCCTGCAAGCGTAAAATGTTTTTGCTGAATTCCTCAGGATTTCCGATGCCGTAAATACAGGACACCGAAGCAACTACAATCACGTCTCTCCTTCCGGAAAGCAGGGAAGAGGTGGCGCTAAGCCGAAGTTTTTCAATTTCCTCGTTGATGCTGAGGTCTTTCTCAATGTAGGTGCCTGAACTAGGAATAAAGGCTTCTGGCTGGTAGTAGTCGTAGTAGGAAATGAAATATTCGACTGCATTGTCAGGAAAAAACTGTTTAAACTCCCCATAAAGCTGGGCAGCTAAGGTCTTGTTATGACTCAAGACAAGTGTAGGTCGTTGGGTTTGTTGAATGACATTCGCGATGGTAAAGGTCTTCCCTGATCCTGTCACCCCGAGCAACACCTGCGCCGCATCTCCGTCTTGAAGGCCCGCCACCAACTGCTTGATCGCTTGGGGCTGATCTCCTGTGGGTTGATAGTCTGAGGTAAGTTTGAATTCCATAACGTAATACCAACACCCCTTTCGGGTAAAAAGGTTTAGTTCTCTCCCAAATTAATTGAAGCGCCCTTAGTCTTCCTTTTTACGATTGTAAAATAGAAAGTTGGAACGGAGCAGGATGAGCAATAGAATTGGAATTAATGCAGGTGAGAAGGATTGCAGGCCAAACATCCAGAGCAACAGGGTTATGATTGTCGCTCCCATTGCAAACAAAAGGTAGGTAGAAATCCAGGTAGCATTGGGGCGAGCAACTAATCCCCATACCAAGACCAGGTGCCCAGGAAATGCCCAAAGAATATTCCAATTCCAAGCTGTTGCAGTATGGTCTGTAAAAAACCAAAGGAAGGCTACCACTAAACCAAGTATGCCTACTGCCCCAAAAAGAGCGATATCAAGCCCTTTCATCAGCTTGCCTTTCTTGAATCCATAGAAGGTCAATGCTGCAAACACCAAAGTTAAAATCCAGAAAACCATGGAAGGATTCAGTAGAGACTGCTGGGTGTTTTCTTTCGGGTACTCCAAAAGTACTCGGCTTTGTTTCACCAAGGGTCGTGAAACTCCATTTTCGACAATCGTCGCATTCGCAAATGCCTGCTCCATGTAGGTGGGCAAAAACTGCTTTTCTAGTTCCGTCGCTGGGCGATCAATCACAGCTCCAAGAGCGAGGTCAATTCCAAAATCTGCCCAGGGAAGAGGCAATACAAATTCATCTATCAAATTTCGAAAGGTCTTCTCCTCAGCTACAGAATCAGACCACACCAACTGCTCTCCCATCGCGATATCAAAAGCATCTCGGATTTTAGTTGCACAGTTGTTGTAGAAAAAATCATACTTGTAAAACCGCCTTTCGGGAGCGTACTGTGCATCCAAGTGCTGCAGGAGAAAGTCTTTTTGCTCCTGATTCAAATCCAATACCTGTTCCCGAAGTCCTCGCTTGTAATGATCGTATTCCACAATAAAACGATCGTAATTAACCACGCTAAGCATGTAGTTGAGCTTGCCAGTAGCAAACTTTCCATAAAAATTAGGCGTATCAAAGTCAAAAGTTCCGAAGTTAAAGACAAGGTCCCTACCGTCCGGCCCGATTTCACGCAGGCGGATGGCACTGTGTCCAAACGAAGAATACAGTTCCCCTCCAGGATCTGCTGTAAGCAAACTTACTTCCCAGAATTGCGCTCTTGCAGGAGTAAGCCCTATAAAGCTCAAAAGAATTAGGAGGAATCCTAGTTTGTATTTCGCCATCATTTTTTAACTTGATTTACTTTTTAAACTACCTTCCAATGGATTTTTTTCACAATTCCCTGTCCCCATCTAGGTTCCATTTTCAGCGCACAATATACGGCATATTCCTAGCAGTTGTATCTCTACTTCTCTTTCTAAATCCCAGCTTTGGTCAAGAAATTGGCACTTACAAAACCCGTGCTTCCGGAGATTTTAACCAGCCTACAACTTGGGAAGTTTGGAATGGCAGCAACTGGACCAATGCCACCCAACTCCCGGGAGCGACGACAGATATCTATGTAGACCGAGCGCATACCTTGCGGCTTACTGCATCTGAAGCTGTCAAAAATCTATATCTCTTTTCTGGGGCTGGAGCAGGGCAAAAATTAAACTTAAATGGGTTTAACCTGGATGTATATGGCGTCTTGGCTGGGTTTTCAGGCACCGTACCTGGCCTTCCTCGAGGTGCATGGAATAGTCAAAACTGGATTGGGAATTCTCCCAGCAGCACCCTAACCTTCAAAGGCCAAAGCAGGGTGATCGTGGAAAAAACGAGCTGGAGCGCGCAAACCACCCAAAGCCGATTTGGAGTGATCTTCGATCCAGATTCCGATCAGGAACTCACCCTTCTTGCTCCCTTCAAAGCCCTTTTCTTCCAAATTCGATCGGGTACCCTCAGTCAAAAAAATGACACTACCATCAGCGCATTACCTTGCTTCACCCTTTCTTTCAATACCGAGACCGCGCAGTACGGATCTGGGCCATTTGGAACAGTCACTGTAGCAGCAGGCGCAATCTATCGTTCGGAATGCAACGCACATTTAATTAATCGCAACGCGAGCGGAAATAACCCCGCTTTACTTTTTGATCTGCAGCGAGGTGCCACACTTCTCTTGCTCGGGCAGGCGCCCAGAATTGAAGCGGCAACTTGCATCCTAGAGGGTATGTTAATTTTTAATCCCCGCCAAGGACCAGGCACCTTTCTGTCTAGCAGCTTTCCCTTGTCCTCCAAGCCCATTCAACTTCGACACCTTACCTTGAAGGGAGAGGAGGACTTGATGCTTCCCGAGCAGCTCATCCTTCAGGGAAATATGGTACAAGAGGGCCAAGGACAGTTTCAGTGTGCCTCCACGCACCTCCAGCTTAGTGGCGCCGAAAACCAGGAGCTTCGAAGCAATACCTTGCTTTTGGAATCCCTCACACTAGCTAAGTCAAGTGGAACGGTAACTCTTGGTAGTGACCTCAGTCTGATCAAAAACCTCAGGATGGAGAATGGCAGTATCGACTTTCAAGGGTTTAACCTTTCGCTCAACACCTCTAAAACTGGCTCCTACAACTACCAAGGGGGAAGTTGGAAGCGATTGGGACACTTGACTTACTTTGGACTCCCTAACACACTTACTGCTAGTTCGTCCACCTTCCCTTTTGAAGACCTTAAAAATGGAGGACAGCGCTGGCTTCAACTTCTAGGTTCTACCCCTGCTGCTGGAGAATTGAGGATCGAATTTGTGGAGGAGAAAGGGGCCAACCACGATGCCAATTTTCAGGATGTGGATGGCACCACGATTTTGTATCAGCTCAACAGTCATTTTAAAATTTCGGTGGACCCGATGCTTAGGGAAGGAGAACTTGAGCTTCGCATGGCTGCCGACAGCCTCCTAATCGAACAATTGGAAGACCTCAGGCTGGTGAAGCGGGGGCAACTTGGACCCGGAATTCCGCTAAAGGGGGTTGCAGAAAATTTCCCATGGGCCAGAAGAAGGGTCAAATGGCCAGACCTCCAAGGGCATGAATGGACCATCGGGAGCTTTAGAGAAGCCACCGTCCTTCCTCTGAGAACTAAGGTAAACCCTCGTCCTAGAGAACCTTCATCCATTCATAACCCTGACTTAAATCCTAGTCAGCACGGGAAATTTAAGAGCCTACCGCTTAACATTTTGAATTGCTTGCCAAGGGATTTTCGAAGATTTCCCTAACTTTCTAAGACTACGAGCCCATTTAACCCCATGACCTTACTCTTTGTATTTCTTTCAATTGCTCTATTGGTCTTGCTGATCGTCTGGGCCAAGCTGAATCCCTTCCTCTCTTTTTTAATTTCCGCAATCGCTGCTGGCTTTTTATTGGGATTACCTGCCGACCAGGTAGCCAGCTCCATTCAAAAAGGGATGGGATCCCTGTTGGGAGACTTGGTCATTGTCATTGTCACTGGAGCCATGCTGGGCAAATTGGTTGCTGAAAGTGGTGCCGCCCAGCGAATTGCGGGTTTCTTGATGGGGGTCTTTGGTGAAAAATACATCACCTGGGCCATGGCCTTAACCGGCCTAGTCGTGGGCATTCCATTGTTTTACAATGTAGGATTTGTCCTACTCGTGCCGCTAGCTTTCACCCTTTCCTACCAATACAAATTGCCTGCAGTGTATGTGGGCTTACCCTTACTTGCTGCCTTGTCTGTTACCCATGGATTTCTTCCTCCGCACCCTTCGCCAGCAGCTTTAGTGGGTCAGTTTGGCGCCAATATGGGCCTCACACTCCTTTATGGTGGAATTATTGCTATTCCCACGATTATCCTCGCAGGGCCCTTGCTGGCCCCCTTCCTCAAAAATATTTCCTCAACTCCTCTAAAAACCTTTCAAGCAGATCCCAAGCCAGAGTCCGAACTTCCAGGCATAGGCAATAGTATACTAACCGCCTTACTTCCAGTGGTTCTCCTGGTGATCACCACCCTGCTCTCCATGTCCGTAGCTGCAGAAGATCCCTTACGACCGCTTCTCAATTTCCTGGCCAACCCAAGTGTCGTGATGCTGGTTTCGGTAGGCTTTGCCACCTATTCCCTTGGACTACGAAGAAAGCAAACCATGACGCAGTTGATGGACATCTATACCCTTGCCACGAAAGATATTTCAATGATCTTATTGATTGTGGCAGGTGCGGGTGCCTTGAAACAGATTTTTACAGATTCTGGGGTGAGCATGGTGCTAGCTCAGGGAATACAATCCTGGGATATGCATCCGCTAATTTTGGCTTGGTTGATCACCGCTGTGATCCGTATTGCTGTGGGCTCCGCTACTGTGGCCGGCTTGACAACTGCTGGTATCATCGCTCCACTGGTGCCAACACTAAACGTAGACCCCAATTTATTAGTACTCTCCATTGGGGCAGGCAGCTTGGTATTTTCTCACTTCAATGATGGAGGTTTCTGGATGTTTAAAGAATACTTCAACCTCAGCGTCAAAGATACGCTACGCTCTTGGACGCTGATGGAAACGGTGGTGGCTGTCGCAGGATTAGGCGGAGTACTCCTGCTGGATCTGATTCTCTAAGTTCAAAAAGGGAGTTGACTCCTCTGAAAATTCATACTTTAGCATACCCAGAACTATTTGCACCTTTAATTGAATCACTATTTCAACAGCAATACTATATGACTAGTCCTGAACAAAATTTCGAACAGCTTGGCTTGATCCTCCCTCCAGCACCAAAGCCTTTAGGCGTTTACACGCCCAGCTTGGTGGTGGGTAATTTTCTTTACCTCTCTGGCCATGGAACCGTGACGCAAGACGGAAGCTTGATTATTGGAAGAATTGGTGAAGATCTGGATATCGAGCAGGGTAAACTTGCAGCAAGACAAGTCGGTCTTGCCATGTTGGCGACGATCAAAGAATCCATTGGCTCTTTGGATAATGTAAAACGAGTGATCAAAGTCCTGGGCATGGTCAACTGTGTGCCGTCTTTTGAAAGACACCCTTATGTCATGAATGGATGCAGTGAACTCTTTGCAGCAGTTTGGGGGAAAGAAATGGGCATCGGTGTACGCTCCGCCGTGGGGATGGGTTCCTTGCCAGACAATATCCCTGTAGAAATAGAGGGGCTATTTGAATTGCATTAAGATCAGGGATCTACCAAGTCCTTGTACGATTGAAATAAGGCCAGTACATCGCGGACATAGTTCACCGCGATGTGCCCTTTGGCATAGCCACTTTTTACTACAGCATCTCGGTAGTATTTTGGATCACTTTTTAAATTCAAAAAATTAGAAACCTCCTGCCAGCTTTGGGTGTTTTTTCGATACTTCAAGGTCAGCCTCCAGGCGTCTTCCACATGCCCTTGACCAATGTTGTAGGAAGCCAAAATAAACTTAATTCGCTCATTCGTTTCAGGAACTCTTTCCATCCAAAATTTATCCAAGTACTGTAGGTACTTCACTCCACCTTGCAAAGACTCGATTGGATCGTTGGGATTAGTTACCCCAAATCGCTCCACAGTCACGGGCATCAATTGCAACAATCCCTGTGCTCCTGCATAGGAAAGTGCCGTGGTATCAAATCTCGACTCCTTATACACCAAGGCAGCTAGGAGGCGCCAATCCCAACCTAATGTTTGTGCATTCTTTTGAATGATTTCGTCGTAAACCGAAATTCGGTTCCCCCCAAGTGAAGAATAGGTGTTTGTGGTACGTTCATATTGATTTTTGGAATTCAAAAAATACCGGGCATAGGTCCGCGGGATAAACGCCTTCTTTTTTTCAACCAGCCAACTATTTACTGCTTGAAGCAAATTTGTGGACGTACTTCGCAAGGCCCAGGTCACCGGCTCTTCTTTGGATACCTCGAGCCCAAGCTGAAGTTCATCGTAATAGGTGGCGTTGGTTTGCGCCACATTTTTCTCTGCCACTGTCCAGCGCAGTTCCTGTTCGTAAACACGATCAAGCAAAATTTCTTCATGATCTTGTACTTCAAGGATTGTAAAATCAAGATCTAAGGAATCTTTTATCTGTTCAAGTTGGCTCTTGTATACCGCCCCTTTCCGAACAACCACAGTATCCATTCCAAGGATGTCCCAAGATGTCAACTTTTCTCTTCCTACAAGCACCGTACTCATCGAGCCAATTGCTTCGGTAAAAGTCACAAAGCTCTCCCGCTCAGAATTCTGTTGCACATTCATGGCAATTAAATCCACTCTACCTTCCTCCAACTTACTGAAGGCTTCATCAATATCGGAAGCAACAACAAATTCAACCTGAACCCCAAGTTGCTTACCAAGATCCAAGAGGAGTTCGTATTCAAAACCCATCCTCCTACCTCGATAGATGTAGAAGCTGCTGGAATTGTTGTCAACGGCAACGCGCAAGGTGCCTCGGGATAAAATCCCATCCATGTCGAGAATAAATTCTTGTTTTGAAGACTGGTTAAACCAGCCATTGAGGTATCCAAGGATACCTATCGCCAAAAATGCTACTGCTAGAGCAAGTAGAGTTGCTTTGTTTTTTCCCATTTCTGAACAGCAGTGCTGCTAGTTTGGATGTATTTGGCAAAGCCTGTGCCAAATTATATTCTGTATTTTTTCCTTAACCCAAAAAAAGAAGGCCGAGGCCTCCTTTTCTTTATTTTGTAGGAACCTCAAAGGTATCCAAGCTGCTGGTGAAAAAGATCTTTCCTGACAAGCGCAGCAGCTCTATCTCTTGTTGTTTGATCTGAAAGATAGAAGTGATTAGTCTATTTTCTGCAGAAAGGAGATTGACTTGTGCATCTCTAAATTCAAGATAGGAGGCAATTCCTAATCTGAATCGTTCCAAAGCAATTTCTGAATTCTCCTTGGCCACTTGGTAATTCGTCTGTTCGATGGAAAGTAGTCCTAGGTTGTTATCATAGGTATTGTACGCACGTTGAATATCTGACTTTAATTGGATTTCATACTGCTCCAAGGAATAGTCCTGGATGCGTTGATTCACTTTCGCACTTTGGATTCGTCGATTGAGGGTAAGTCCACTGAACAAATTGAGCGTGATTGAACCTCCATAGTTGAGGCCTTGTCTTTCGTTTTGAATCAAGAAGCCTGCATCTGAATTAAACACAGAATTGTTAAAACTTGAATTCAGGTTGATCCCTGGAAGTCTTGAGGCTTGAAGTTCTTTGATTCGAAGGAAAGCTTCGTTGTTATTTCGTTGGTTGACAAGCAGGAGCTTATTCTCAAGAAAAGCGCTTTCATAGAGCGTCTCTAGTGTCAAGCGATCTCCAATGGTAATGGTGCTGTCCTGAATCAAAAAGTTGGTGTCAGGATCCGCTGCAAGTAATTCATTCAAGTTCACTCGCGCATTCTGAATGACTTGATACTGAGTCATCAATAAGCTAGAATCCCCATTGTAGTCTACTTGGGCTGCGAGAAAATCTCTTTTCCCTGCTCCACCCAATTCATACTGTGCTTGGGAAATATCCAACCTCGCCTTACTCAAAAACAAGGTTTGTTGTAGCACTTTTAGGCGCTGCAACTCCAATATCAAGCGGTAATAGGCAGTTGAAATCCCAGCGACAGTATTTTCTACAATGATTTTTGCATCCAGATCGCTGATTTCTTCCAACATCCCAAGTCTACGCATGGTCAGCAAGGACTCTGGTCTAAATCCATAAATCCCTACGAAACTGTAGGCTTTGTTTTTGGATTTTGCTGCATCAATTTCACGCGGGTTTTTGGGATCACTGACAAAGGTCTGGGTCACATCTTCTGTAGCAAAAGAGCGCAGGTAGTTGGCATTTAGGGAAGGCATGAATAAACTTCCTGCAGCTATTTTTTTATCAAGCTCTCGCAGATTCCGGTTTTCGACTCCTATTTTAACTTGGAGGTTATTCTCCAACCCCAACTGCAGCGCTTTTTCAAGATCTAACGGTTCCTGTACTTGCCCCCATACCGATAGGACTGGTAGCAGGAATGCAAGCAAAAGTGTTCCTATTTTCATACTGTTTTTGCTAAAACGCCTTTTTTGGAAGTTAAATAGGTGTACACCCCAGGAATAACGAAGAG
>Ga0114968_10000295_pt1 | contig 37087 bp, 27 predicted proteins | sample M_130807_EF_Meta_FD_87020 | JGI IMG/M metagenome (GOLD analysis project Ga0114968, IMG submission 87020) | Freshwater microbial communities from Lake Montjoie, Canada to study carbon cycling - M_130807_EF_MetaG | ecosystem: Environmental > Aquatic > Freshwater > Lake | place: Lake Montjoie... | reverse complement strand
CTTCTAACTTTCCAATCGATACCGAACGCATACAAACGGCGCTCGACCAGCGGAGGCCAGGTCAAAATCAATTGGTTTCACCCCGAAATGAAGCGGATAAAGTCTCATTTCTATCTGGACTTTTTGAAGGTAAAAGCACCGGAAGCCCCATTGCTTTTATCATCGAAAATACAAATCAAAATTCAAAAGATTACCACGAACTCAAAGACGTATTCAGGCCTTCACATGCCGACTACACGTATCAGCAAAAATATGGTATCCGAGACCACAGAGGCGGCGGTCGAAGCAGTGCCCGAGAAACAGCTTGCCGCGTGGTGGCTGGTGCCTTAGCTGCGCAAGTACTCGATCAGCTGGGTGTAAAGAGCAGTTGTTACGTAGACCAAATTGGTCCGTATCAGCTTTCAGAACAGCAGTGGTACGAGACGGAGCAAATTGAAAATTCTCCACTTCGTTGTCCTGAAACAAGCGTATCTGAACGAATGCAACAATATGTGTCGGCCCTTCAAAAAGAGGGTGATACTACCGGCGGGGCCATCCGTGCAATTTTCAATGGTGTGCCTGCAGGTTGGGGCGAACCTGTATTTGATAAACTTCATGCCGAACTCGGCAAAGCAATGCTTTCTATCAATGCGGTCAAAGGTTTTGAAATAGGCAGCGGCTTCTCAGCAATTAGCATGCAAGGTAGCGCCCACAACGACCGCTTCAATGCAGACAGCAGCACGCAAACAAATTTTTCTGGCGGTATCCAGGGTGGCATTTCCAACGGAATGCCCATCAGCTTTCGTGTGGCATTCAAGCCCGTGGCTAGCATACAAAAGACCCAAGAAACCCTTCATAAAGATGGCAACCTTGCGGCTTTACAAGTCAAAGGTCGTCACGACGCCTGTGTGGTGCCAAGAGCTGTCCCGATTGTTAGTGCAATGGCTAATATCGTACTGCTAGATTTTTATTTAAGACAACAACGCAATACATTATTTATATGATACAACGCATTCAAACCGTCTATTTTATTATTGTCATGCTCCTTTTGTCAGCACTGCTTTCAGGAGTGGAAATCTTTGGCTTTACGGCCAATAAAGGCTACTTTGCTTATTCCGTCTATGGCGTTCAATTTGCCAAAACTGCTCAGGGAAAAGTTGAAAACATACAAGGGTCCGTGCTCTTTTATTTTGTGATTTTATTTGTGCTTTTCATCTATTACGCTATGATGTCTTACAAAAATCTCAAAAAACAATTCAGATTAGCCCGCCTCGTATTTTGGTTTTACGCCGCTGGTCTCATTGCTATTTTAGTAGTGGCGAGTTTAGGTGTACTCGTTCCGTCTGCCGTTGGCATCCAGTTGGGCATCGGATATTATCTGGCCGTTGTTGGCCTGCCATTTACTTACTTTGCTTTAAAAGGCGTCAAAAAAGACAAAGAAATCCTTGAATCTCTAGACCGCCTGCGTTAATTTATGAACTTTCTTTCCGTCGAACACCTCACCAAATCTTATGGTGAGCGCCTCCTGTTTTCTGATCTTACATTTGGTATTGAACATGGCCAAAAGGTAGCCATTGTCGCCAAAAATGGCGCGGGTAAATCTACGCTATTGCGCTGCCTTTTGGGTTTCGAGCCGCCCGACAGCGGAACGGTTACTTTTCGCAAAGAATTGCGCATCGCCTTTATGGAGCAAACCGAAGACCTCAATCCTGAGCTCAGTGTACTAGATGCCGTATTAGACCACGATTTACCGGAAATCAAGCTCATCAAGGCCTACACTGACGCGCTCTTAGCCAATGACGAAGCCAAACTCGGCGACCTCTATCAAGAGCTTACCGAACACCAAGCATGGGATCTAGAAGTCAAAGTACAGCAAGTGCTTTCTGTGCTTAAGCTTAGCGGCATCACACAAAAAGTGGGGCAGCTTTCAGGGGGTCAAAAGAAACGGGTGGCATTGGCAAAAGTGTTACTTTCAGAAGCGGAATTTTTAATCCTCGATGAGCCCACCAACCACCTCGACCTCGACATGATCGAATGGCTGGAGCAGTACCTTTCGGCCTCACAACTTACCTTACTTATGGTGACCCACGACCGCTATTTTTTAGAGGTGGTGTGCGATACCATTTTAGAGCTTGCCGACCAAACAATCTATCGCTATAAAGGCAATTTTTCCTACTACCTTGAAAAGAAGGCAGAGCGTGAAGACCAACTGCAGTCTACCATTGAAAAGGCCAAAAATACCTTTCGTAAAGAGCTTGACTGGATACGCCGTCAGCCCAAAGCGCGCGGCACCAAACAAAAAGCGCGGGTAGACGCCTTTTCAGATCTCAAAAAAGTAGCCAGCCAACGTCTCGACGAAGATGAATTGGAGCTCCCGATCAAAATGGAGCGCTTAGGCACCAAAATTGTCGAATTTCATAAAGTCTCTAAGGCGTTTGGTGAGCGCATCATGCTCAAGGAATTCAGCTACCATTTTCAGCGACAAGAGCGCCTCGGTATAGTCGGAAATAATGGAGCGGGAAAATCAACCTTTCTGAAAATGCTCACCGCTGAAGCAGAGCCAGATAGTGGCAAAATTGTCATAGGCGACACCATTGTTTTTGGTTATTATTCTCAGGATTTAATAGAGGTAGACCCAGACATGAAAGTCATTGATGTGGTACGCGAAGTTGCTGAATTTATTCCACTTGAAAAAGGCCGTCAGTTGTCTGCCGCCCAGCTCCTCGAGCGTTTCTTGTTTCCGCGCGACATGCATTATCATTTTGTGCATAAGCTAAGCGGTGGTGAAAGACGACGTTTAAAGCTGCTTCGTGTACTGATGCTTAATCCGAACTTCTTAATCCTAGATGAACCTACCAATGACCTCGACATCTTTGCGATGTCCGTATTGGAGGAGCACCTGCGCTTGTTTCAGGGCAGCCTCATTGTTGTGTCTCACGACCGCTATTTTATGGATAAAATGGTAGACCACCTCTTTGTGTTCCAAGGAGAGGGCCGTATCAAAGACATCACGGGTAACTACCATAGCTACAGAACAGCTCTCGCGCAGTCACAGCGAGAAAACAAAAATGCAAGTAAGCAAATTATTGTCGAAGCGCCAGAACCAATAGCAGCGCCAGAGAAAAAGCGCAAGTTGAACTTTAAGGAAAAACAAGAATTCGAGCAAATTGAAAAAGACCTACCGTTACTTGAAAAAGAAAAAGAACTGTTAAGCACAGCGCTTTCGAGCGGTACCTTGAGTAATGAAGATTTGATTCAAAAAGGCGAACTATTAGGAATAATAATCGATAAAATTGATAATTTTACTTTGCGTTGGTTAGAGCTATCTGAATTTGCTTAAAATGTTCCTAATGAGAATTTTATTATTTGTTTTAGTCATTTTTATTTCCATGGAAGTAAGCGCACAAACCTTGGTTTTTGCACAACTTAATGGCAGCCCTGTTATGTCTACGAATGGCTGGAATTTAGCAGGTGCATCAGCAATAGGCGACACTCCCGGAGATGCCAATACGGTCCAAGATGAACTCATCCTTACTCAAAATGTAGGCAATTCAAGTGGTGCTATTTTTTTCAATCAGCCGATAGATTTGAGTACCTGTTATCAATGGAATGTGCAGTTTGACTTTCGCATGTACGACGGTACTGCTGCCGATGGCATTGCATTTTGTTTCTTGGATGTGCCACCAACAGGTTATGTTTCTGGAGGGGGTGTTGGTATTCCTTCCACAGCCAATGGCATAAAAATCGTCTTTGATACATACAATAATTGCGGTGGCGCCAATCCTGAAATTCAAATTTATAATGGCCCCGGTTACAACGAATGCATTGCTGGTATTACCACCTTGAATAACATAGGCGGCAACCTGAGCTTTTTGAGATCAAACAATTACAACACCGCAACTATCAGTTACAATTACGGTGTTGTGACGGTTTCCGTTAATGGAACACAATACCTCACAGGCAACTATAACCTCAATTTCTTGGGTTACCTCGGTTTTACCGCAAGTACCGGCGGATCCAACGACCGACATTCTATCAAAAATGTCTTGGTTTATGCTGATATCGCAACATCTAATGCGGGGCCGGATGTAAGTATTTGTAGTGGCGATACCATTGCAATTGGCGCAGCAAATAACCCCAATTACACATACAGCTGGAATACAGCCCCGGGGCTGAGCCAAACAAATGTTTCGAGCCCGAGCGTGACGCTCCTCAATACAGGTACGACACCAATTTCACAACAATATACCGTTACTACAAATTTGGTTTCGAATCCGAGTTCATGTCCGTCTTATGATAGTGTTGTGGTAACTGTATATCCTATTTATTTAGATACGCTGGCAGTAAGTGTCTGTTCGGGAACAACCTATAATTTTGCAAATCAAAGTTTTACATCGACCGGAACATATCCTGTGCTGTTGCAAACCCAATTTGGCTGCGATTCGCTCGTTGTTTTAGATTTAACTGTTAATCCAGCACAGGTCACGAATTTACAACAGGCTATTTGTCAAGGTAGTTCGTATCTATTCAACGGACAGTCTTTGAGTAGCGCTGGAACTTATTCTGTTGTGCTCACTTCCGCAGCGGGTTGCGATTCAATTGTTAATCTGCAATTGCAAGTGAATCCTGTGCTCAGCTCAAGCCAAAACATTTCAATATGCGAAGGTGAAAATACTGGTTTTTATGGTCAAACACTGACGCAATCTGGTGTGTATACTCAAACCCTTCAAACTACAAATGGCTGTGATTCCTTGATCTCCCTTACGCTTACGGTCTATCCTATGCCTGCCGTACCCATCTTGGCATCAAACAGCCCAGTTTTGTGTCCTGATGACACCCTTACAGTGAATATTTTGAACGCAGGGCCCAATGCAACCTACTCGTGGTCAGGACCAAATCAATATGTTTACATTGGCACGGATGTTATTCTAGCTTTGGGTTTTCAGCAATTGGGTCAATATTTTGTGACGGCAAGTGCCAATGGCTGTGTTTCTCAGGCGGCAAGTATCAGTCCGCAAATACTCAATGTGCATACTTTTGAAGCTTTTGATTTCCCAAACATTATCACGGCAGATGCAGATGGCATCAATGATGCTTTGGACATTTCTGCTCATTTTCAGACGTGTCAAGAATTTACTTTGCAGATCCTCAATCGTTGGGGGCAACTTGTTTATGAAGGCAGCGAAGTGAGTCCGAGTTTCAAGGGCTTGGATATGAATGCCAATCCTTTAGAAGAAGGTGTTTATTTCTACAAACTCGTTACAGCAACCGATCAAAAGAGCGGGTTTTTTCATATTGTGCGTTAGAGCAGCAGGTTGCGCTCCTTGCCAAATTGTTTGTGAGAAATAGCGATAGCCATGGCTGCGAGTGTGCACATGATACCAAAAACACAGAGAAAATAAGGCCAAGTCAGTGTACCGGCAATGAGTGCTTTGGTAGCCAACACCACATTGATCACTGGAATAAAAACCGTTGTGAAATCTAGGGAAATGCCCGGAAAAAATCCAATCATTGAAGGTAAAACAACTATAATATTGAGCGGGGTAATGATGCTTTGCGCCTCTTTGAAACTTTTAGCATAAATAGCAATTGGAATCATGAGGCCGGCAAAGAAGATGACCAAAGGCAATAGCAAAGCAAACATTGACAAGATGAAATAGGGCGTCAGGATGCTATGAATGACCTCAAGTAATTCTTTGTTGTCTGCTAAGTCTAAGAACTCGATAGAGATAAATAAGCCCATTAAAGCACAGCTAGCGGCAAGCATTCCTGAGCAAACTACAACCATCATTTTGCCAATCAATATTTTCCACCTCAGGACAGGTACGGTTAAGAGTGTCTCAATAGTTCCGCGTTCTTTCTCGCCGGTAAACAAATCAATTGCGGGGTACATGCAGCCTATAAAGCCAAAGGCAATGAAAATATATGGAAGAATGCCACCGGCAAGTTGACCCACCATTTTTTTATCGCTGGCGCAGTTGACCGTATTGACCACCAGAGGTCTAATTTGCTCAGGCCTTAAGCCCAGATTTTGCAATCGTTCAGCCTCTGCATTGGCTTTGAGGCTTGCTGCGTAAAGCTCAGCACGTTCGGATCGGCCTACTTCTGAGGCATCGAGAAGCCAATTTAAGGTAATGGTTTGTTGCTGCTTGCTTAGTTCTTTTGCATTCGACGGGACCAGTAAACCTAATTGGATTTCATCTGCTTCAATAGCGGTTCTGAGTGCGGCGCTATCTTTGAAAGCAATGATTTTTTTGGGTCCAATTGCAGCAGGTATGGCCTCAAGTTGTTGGGTGTAGCTTTGGCTTTTATCACCTGCGATACCAATTTTCATGGTTTTGGCAGACGCGCTTTCTTGAAAAGAATTCGAGATTTCCATGAAAACGTTTAGCGTGATCGGAAATACCAAGATGGGAATCACGAGCATGGTCATGAGGGTACGACGGTCTCGAAGGGTGTCTAGGAGTTCTTTGCGGAAAATTCGAAATATCATGCGAGTGGAGTTGGCATTTGAACAATGCGGATGAATTCTTCAGTTAAATTGTTGGTCATCATATTGGTTCGAAAGGCAGACATGGTATCGTTGAATTTGAGTTGACCTTTGTGAATAATGGCGAGGTCATCACAAAGTAAGTCGACTTCGCTCATGATGTGGCTGGAGAAAATTACTGTTTTACTTTGGTCTTTGCACGAACGAATCAGTTTGATGATGTTTTCTGCAGTAATGACATCTAGCCCGCTAGTGGGCTCATCAAAAATCACCACACTCGGGTCGTGGATCATGGTGCGGCAGATAGAAACTTTTTGTTTCATGCCGGTGCTGAGCTTACCAATGCGTTTGTGTAGAAAGTCGTTCATGTTGAGTAGGTCGAACAAATAGGCTTTTCGTTCGGCTTTGTCTTTGGCAGCAACTTGGTACAAATCGGCAAAGTAATCGATGATTTCTAGTGGCGTTAGGCGGGCATAAAGACCTGTTGAACCTGTCAGAAATCCGATGTGTTTGCGTGCCTCTTGTGGATGTTCGAGCGCATTAATGCCGTTGATGGTGATTTGACCTGAAGTAGGTGCGATCAGCGTAGCGAGCATCCTGAGTGTGGTAGTTTTACCTGCTCCGTTTGGGCCAAGGAGCGAGTAGATACGCCCTGGCTGACAACTGAAACTGAGGTCAGAAACTGCCGTAGCCGTTTTGGCTTCGGTGTTGAGTTCCTTGCGCTGTTGCTTGGTGAGGGCAAAGGTTTTGTGGAGGTTTTGAACGGAAATCATATGCAAACGTTGACGTTAAAGCAAGGGTTTTGTTACAACAAGCCCTTTTAAAACTTGAGGGCGCGTTCTTCAGCGGCAATGGCCTTGTTCTTGTTGGCGAGTTGCCCACAGGCGGCATCGATGTCTTTGCCACGGCTGCGACGCACATTGACGATGAGATTCAGGGACTCAAGGTATTGAGCAAATGCTTCCACTTTGCGCGGATCGGCTTGTTGGTATTTGCCGTCGTCTATGGGGTTGTACTCGATGATGTTGATTTTGCAAGGAACACATTTGGCAAAATTGGCCAGCTCGCGTGCGTCGGTGAGGTCGTCATTGAAATCTTTGAAGATGATGTATTCAAAAGTGACTCTAGTACCTGTTTTTTCATGGAAATATTGCAGTGCCTCGGCAAGTGTTTCGAGGTTGTTGCTTTCGTTGATTTCCATAATTTGATTGCGCTTGAGGTCGTTGGCGGCATGCAAAGAGAGCGCTAAATTGAATTTGACGTTGTCGTCGCCAAGTTTGGTGATCATTTTGGCAATACCTGCAGTAGATACCGTGATGCGGCGCGGTGAAATACCGAGGCCATCTGGGCTGCAAAGGCGATCAATAGAGAGCAAAACGTTTTTGTAATTGAGCAAGGGCTCTCCCATGCCCATGTAGACGATATTGCTGAGGTTTTGTTCGTAATGTTGCTGGGCTTGTTGTTGTAGGTAAACAACTTGGTCAACGATTTCGCCCGCACTCAGGTTGCGCATCAGTTTGAGTCTGCCGGTTGCACAAAACTGGCAAGATAAACTACAGCCAATTTGTGAGGAAATGCAGGCGGTCATGCGCGAGCTCGTGGGGATCAGGACGCCTTCTATGACTTTGCCGTTGTCTATGGTAAAGGCGCTCTTGATGGTCCGGTCTTTACTGATTTGTTGGTCTTGAAGTGTGATGTGATCGATGTAGTAGTGCGCTGTAAGCCATGCGCGAAAGCCAAGGCTTAGGTTGCTCATGAGCTCGAAGGAGTGCGCATTTTTTTGCCACAGCCATTCCCAAACCTGCTTGGCTCGGAAGGGTTTTTCGCCAAATTCGGTAAAACTCGTTTTGAGTTCCTCTAGGGAGAGGTTGCGAATGTTGGTCAGTGTTGATGACATGAATTAACGGTTCAGCATAACGGGCATCACGAGCATGAGGATGTCTTCGTGAGCGTTGTCTTGGGTGGCTGGTGTAAGTAGACCAGCGCGACTTGGCTCACTCATGGAAAGCTTGATTTCGTCTGCGTCAAGGTTGGCGAGCATTTCGAGTAAAAAGCGCGAGTTGAAACCAATTTCTAGGTCGTCACCGTCATAGTTACAGGTGAGTCTTTCTGTGGCTTCGTTGGCGAAGTCGATGTCTTCGGCGAAGAGGGAAAGCTCAGAACCTACCAATTTGAGGCGGATTTGGTGCGTGGTTTTGTTCGAGAAAATCGAAACGCGTTTGATCGAGGACAAGAACTGTGCGCGGTCTATGGTGAGCACGTTCGGGTTTTCTTTCGGGATAACTGCTTCGTAGTTAGGGTACTTGCCATCAATCAAGCGACAAACCAGAACAAGGTCAGCAAAGGTGAATACCGCATTGGATTCGTTGTATTCCATGAGGATTTCTTCGTCACCGCGCAAGTTAGACTTGAGGAGGTTGAGTGGTTTTTTTGGCAAAATGAAAGCAGAGCTTCCGCTGGCTTCGGCGTCGGTTCTTTTGTAGCGAACTAGTTTGTGTGCATCAGTTGCAACAAAAGTGATTTCAGAGCCTGCAAACTGACAAAAAACACCGCTCATGACAGGGCGGAGGTCGTCATTGCCAGTAGCAAAGAGCGTTTTATTGATGGCTTTTGACAATACCGCACCTGAAAGTTTGATGGCGCTTTTGTTGGCGAGTTCTGGGACTTTAGGGAATTCTTCGCCGTTGAAACCAACCATGCGAGACTTTCCGTTGTCATAGGCGATTTCTATCTGGAAATTACTGGTGTTGACTTTGAAAGTACAAGGTTGGTCTGGCAAGTTTTTTAGAACGTCCAGCAATAACTTCGCTGGGATGGCAATTTTGCCATTTTGTTCGGATTGCACCTCGAGTTTGGTCATCATGGTGGTTTCTAAGTCGGAGATAGAAACGGTTAGCAAACCATCGGTAATTTCGAAAAGGAAATTATCGAGAATTGGCAAGGTATTACTGGTGTTTAAAACACCAGAAATACTTTGAAGGTGACGCAGTAGGCTAGTGCTCGAGGCAATGAAATTCATGACAAAAAATTTGATGTACAAAGTTAACATTTCGATTGAAACGTCTTCTGATTTTCAGCCCGAGATATGAACATTTTCAAAAGAGTTTCAACAGCTTTTACTGAGCTGAAAACTGAGAACGCCAAAAAACTTTGAGCGCTTCGCGGTGAATGATTTGCTCTGCAAGGTCCACGAAGTAATCCTCGGAGTTTACAATATGCTTGTTGTGCTCTGGCAAGTCAATCAAATAAAGCAGTTGTGCACGTTTCTCGACAGATAGATTTTCGAGTAATCTAGCCAGGTCTATGAGAAAATTGTCGGCATGAAGGGTGAATTCACATTGAGCGCGCTCTAGGTCTTTTTGCAATTGCGCAATGGTCCGTATCCGAAAATCGGCTGAGAGCAGGGCGTCTTTGTATTGGAATGGAGCGAGCAACTTAAGATTTGTTTAGCTTTGTACGAAGATACGATGAAAAGAACTTTTGACATTTGCATTTCCTTTTTAATCCTTGCGATTTTTTTGCCTTTTGGCTTGCTGCTCATGCTCGCCATTGCGCTTGAGTCTAGAGGAGGAGTTTTTTATTTGCAAGATCGGGTCGGTAAAAACGGTAAAGTATTTAAGCTACTCAAATTCAGGTCGATGCGGCCAAATGCAGATAAGGGTAGTCAAATCACCATTGGCAATCGAGATCCGCGTATTACCCGCACAGGCTACTTCATTAGGCGTTTCAAGCTCGATGAATTTCCGCAGTTTATAAATGTCATCAAAGGCGACATGAGTATTGTGGGCCCGAGGCCTGAGGTGCCATTTTATGTTCAAATGTATACTGAGGAGCAGCGCAAGATATTAGGCGTCAAGCCCGGGATTACTGATTATGCCAGCCTTGCATATTTCCACGAAAACGAAATATTGGCCAGCGCGGCTGATCCACAAAAAGCTTACATTGAAGAAATCATGCCTGTAAAAATTGAGCTCAATCAGCGTTATTTGGCGCAGCCAGGCTTGCTCCAAGATTTGAAAATCATGGGTCTTACAGCTCGAAAAATACTCGGACTTTAATCCTGATTGAAGGCTGCCCAAATGCCAAGTTTGGGAAGTGGCGCCACAACGGCAACGCGCTCTTTGGTGGTGGGGTGTTCGAAACTGAGCGTACGGGCATGAAGGCAAATTGAGCCGTCGGGGTTTGAGCGTTTGTCTCCGTATTTGAGGTCGCCTTTAATGATACAGCCCATACTGGCGAGCTGACACCTGATTTGATGATGGCGCCCGGTTTCAAGTTCAATTTCTAACAAAAAATAGCGCTCAGAGGCTGCAATTTGTCGGTAGTGCAAAATGGCTTTTTTGGCACCAGGCGTGCTTTCGGACACTACATAACTTTTGTTTTGCGACTCGTTCTTTTTGAGGTAATGCACCAAAGAACCACTGTTTTTGGCAGGTTTTTGCCCTACTATTGCCCAGTAAACTTTATTTGTTTCTTTGTCGCGAAATTGTGCATTGAGCCGCTCGAGTGCTTTGCTGGTGCGTGCAAAAACCAAGGCGCCGCTTGTTGGTCGGTCTAGGCGATGCACCACACCCAAAAAAACATTTCCGGGTTTCTGGTACTTTTCTTTGAGGTAGGCTTTGATCGCATCTGGAAGAATGGCATCTCCAGTTTTGTCACCTTGCGTGAGTTCGGAAGGTAATTTGTTGATGACAATGGCGTGGTTGTCTTCGTAAAGAATGCGGTCTGAAATCATGAATTGAGCAGCGCGTCTTTTTGTTTCTTTTCAATGCTTTTGTTGCGCAAAAAGGCAAGTGTAGTCAGCAACGCAAAAGCGATGATGAGGTAAATCAGCCACGTAGGGAATTGGCCTAAGCCTTCGCCTTGCGCGTAGCTATGCAAGCCTACGAGCATGAAGTTGACACCAAAGAACGTGAAGAGAATTGCAGAGTAGCCCCAAAAAGCGAGCGCATTGAATAAGAAGCGCCCTTGCAAGCCCGGAATCATTCTGAAGTGGAGGATTACTGCATAAACCAATACTGAAACAAGCGCCCAAGTTTCTTTCGGATCCCAACCCCAGTAGCGTCCCCAAGATTCATTGGCCCAAACGCCGCCTAGGAAAGTGCCGATGGTGAGCATGTAGAGCCCAACGGTCATGGTCATTTCAGAAATATAAGTGATTTCTTGGATGTTGAGTTTGATGAGTGTAGCAGATTTTTCTGATTGCAAGAGATACAATTTGAGGTTGACCAGGCCGAGGATGCAGGCCAAACCTAAAAAGCCGTAGCTGCCGGTAATGATGGCCACGTGGATCATGAGCCAATAAGACTTGAGTACGGGTACCAGCGGTGTAATTTCAGGGTCCATGAGGTTCATTTCGGTGACCCACAGCATAAGCGCTGCTAAAATTGCTGCGCCAGCCAAAACAACTTGGTTTTTCTTGGCGAAAGCAAAACCGGCGATCATGGTGACCCAACCGATAAAAACGATGGCTTCATAGCCGTTACTCCAAGGGGCATGCCCGGAGATAGCCCAACGCAAACCGAGCCCAACACCGTGGTAAACAAAAGTAATGACGGTGATGGCAATGAAGATGCGTTTTGGCCATTTGAGCTTACCGAGGGCCTGTTCCGAACGAAAGAAGATGCCGATAAAAAAGACGATGAGCAGTAACACGCCGCTCAGTAAATAGAGCTGATAAGCGTGCTTAAAGATTTCCATATTATTGTAGCTGATCTCTAAATTGACCACGCTTTCCGATGGCGCAACGGCCTTACCAGCTTTTCTTTGGAATTTTTTAAAGGTTTTGAGAATATCGGTGGCTTCGCCAAAAGTATGGCGCTGTCCGCCATCGTGGACCGCCGCCAAATAATTGACAAACATTTTTGAAGAAAGGGTATCCATTTTGCCGAGTTCCATGCTAAGCGGCACAAACCAAGTGTTGTTGGCGTCGTTTTTGGCTGGAATCACGCGCATGAATTGCCACATAAAAATATTGTTGGCTACTTCGTATTTTTCGTTGAGCTTGATGAGTTTTTTATCGAATTCATTGCGCTTAGACTCTAATTTTTGATGAGCTACTTGGTATTGCGCCATCCATTTGAATTCGGAATTTTTGGAACTCAAGGACATAATGCTTTCAAATTCTTTGAGCTTGAGCGGCTCTCTTAGACTTCTTGGCACCTGAATAAACGGCTGAGATACCCAATAAGAAGGGTACATGTGCAAGCTCAAAACGAATTGAACGGCGTTGAGGTCTTTGTATTTGTTGCTGTGCGTGAGCTTGCGCGTGAGTTGGTCTGCAAGTGTATGGAACGGCACAATGCGGCCTTCGTAATCTTGAACGAGCAATGAGGCGAGCTCATTGGCATGTTCGGTGGTGATTTCGTGGTGAACGGGCTTCGCTTTGTGCTGATGCTGGTGTTGGGCAAGAAGGTTGCTGGTCAAAAGCAAAGCAATGATGCCAAGACTCGCTTTTTTAGCTTTGACCTTTTGAAGTTGTACTGTAAGGAAAGCAAAGCGCCCTGCCGGAGCAAATAGCGATAAAATCATGGCGAGCGCCATTAAAAGGTAGCCAACATAGGTGATGTTCGTGCCGAGTGCATCGTGGTTGACACTCAGTATGGTTCCTTCCTCGTTTTCTGGCGTGCTCGGATTATCCAATTCATAAGAGGATTGAAAAAATCGGTAGCCATCGTAGTCAATGACATTGTTCATAAAGACGCGGCGGTTCAATTTGACGTTGTTGCGCTGGTCGTCGATGGTGAGTTCACTTTCGAAAGACGACGGCGAATTAGAACCTGGATATCTATCCAGTCTGAAGTCGCGGCACTGTACTGTAAAGGGAATGTTCTTTTGAATAGAGCCGTATTCTAGTTGGTACACTACACCGTTCATGGCAAAGCGCTCTGGTTTTGGAAACTGACCTTTTCCGCCTTGCAAGCGCACTATTTTAGTGGCTTTGCCATCGTTCAATTCAATAGTGAGGTAGTCTTTGCCAGTATTTTTCTTGGCGGCTTTGACCAATACTTTTTTGGCATGTGGAATGTGCCTTTTGAATACAACTTGTTGGTTACCTACTAGATAAAGCGAAAATGGCGTAAACTCAGACCAAGCATTTAAAGCATAATTTTGATAAAGGCTATCTGCCGGTGCTTGTCCGCTTGCGCGTATTTTTTCCATTTCGCGCATGGGCAAGGACTTTAGTGCAACACTTGGATAAACCCACGTTTTTCCGTTTTTGTGGTGGAGGTAAATCCCGGGTGCCTGATTAGGAGAGTCGGGGCGAGCACTTGCATAATAAAATGGCGTTTGCCCAACCATTAACACATCGTTTTCTGCCAAAAAGTTAGAACGCTTCCCTTCTGTAACGAGTTCTAGCGCACTTTCTTTGAATTTTTGATTGACTTGCAAGGAATCTACGCGGTCGGACTTGAAATCGATGTAGCGCAGGGTGACATTTTTCTTGCCTACTTTGGTGTCGTATTCAAAATCGTTAGAATTGAACTCGCTTAAATAGGTTTTCCACGCTTGAAGTGTGGGCCTTGATTTGCTGTTCATGTCCTGTGCATTAATCAAGACATATGGGTCTGCCGTATAAATAAAATTGTTGCCAGCTCCTTCGCGGATCACCATTTGGCCTTCAAAGCTGATGTAACGCGTTACCGCAGCGCCTGCAAGGATCACAATAAAAGAAAGATGGAAGCTCAGCATCGCGATTTTCGCGCGGGTAAACATCTTGTAGCGAAAAATATTGGAGACCAAAGCCAAGACGAGATAAAGCAAGAGGCCTTCGAACCAAAAAGCATTGTAGATGCTAATTTTAGCCGCCTGTATACCGTGTATGGATTCAATGAAGGTGGCGGCGCCAATAGCAACTAAAAAGACAATCAGTCCGACGCTCGCCCAGCGCATGGAAAAAAGTGAAGAGAGGAGTTTGTCCATCCGAGGAATTTTTCCACAAAAATAGCCAATGTATGCGCAACATTCATCGAAAGACCTTAATCTTGTTAAAAAAAGATGTTGCGTAGTTTTTCCATTTTTTTCGTTTGTAGCTTTTGTCTGCTGTTTTCGAAAATAACCGCTCAGGTTCAAATCGATAGCAATTCATTTTTAAAAGCCCAACAACTTCATGTTGTGGGCGGACAGGTTTTTCGGTACGCGCTTCCGTTTGGTCAAGTTATACGCACTGTAGATGTCTATGTGCCAACGAATTTGTTGGGCGTTAAAAAGGCCAAAACGCTTTATTTACACGACGGCCAAATGCTCTTCGATAGCACCCAAACCTGGAATAAAAAGGAATGGAAAATCGATGAGGTGGTTTCTACAACTTTGGCGCGTTATGCACACGATCCATTTATTGTGGTCGGAATTCACAACGACCCGCCGAATCGTTACGCCGAATTTTTTCCGCAAGCTGTGGCGGCGTATATGCCTGAATCATATCGAAACTTGTTAATGGACAAGCTTTGGAACGGCGAGCTCAAGGCCGATGCCTACTTGAAATGGATTGAACAAACATTGGTGCCATTTGTAGAGTCGGAGTTTCAAGTCGGAAAAAAAACAAGAGACCGCATGGTGATGGGCTCGAGTATGGGTGGCCTCATTTCGCTTTATGCACTGTGTGAGAAACCAAAATTGTTTGGTGGCGCTGCTTGCTTGTCTATACACACGCCAATGATCAATTTCGGTATGTTTGAAGAAGGTATGGTCGAGGCACTGGTGGTCCCTTTTAATTTGTATCTCGAACAAAACCTAAAGGCAGATCGCAAACATTTTTTGTACGTTGACCGTGGTACAGAAACATTGGACGCTTCTTACGAACCCTATCATAACCTCTTGCTCAAGACATTAGCAAGTGTGGGTTACGACACCAATAACCCACGTTTCCTAGAAGCTGTTGTGCAGGGAACTGGCCACGACGAAGGCGCCTGGGCTGCCAGATGGCATGTGCCATTATTATTTATGATTACACGCAACAATTCCCGATAGTTTTTTACATTTGCTTTACTCAATCAAGCATGAAAAAAATCTTATTATTTGGTGCGGGTTTATCTGCCTCCACCTTAATCAAATACTTACTCGACCACAGTAGCGCTGAATCTTGGCATTTAGATGTCGTGGACCAAAACCTCGAGCTCATTAAAGCTAAGTTGGCAGACCATCCAAATGCCACAGCTCATTCCTTTAATGCTCTTGATCCGGAGCAACGGCGTCCTTACATTGCGCAAGCAGATTTAGTCATTTCCATGCTGCCTGCAGTTTATCACGTCGAGGTGGCCAAAGATTGCATTGCACTCCAAAAGCACCTCATTACTCCTTCGTATATTTCAGCAGAAATGCGCGCGCTAGATGCGCAGGCCAAAGCCGCCGGAATCGTTATCATGAATGAAATAGGCGTAGATCCAGGCATAGACCACATGAGTGCTATGCGCATTCTAGATCACATCAAAGCAATCGGTGGCGAACTCGAGTCCTTTAAATCTTACTGTGGCGGCCTCATTGCACCCGTTTCAGACACCAACCCTTGGCATTACAAGTTTACCTGGAACCCGAGAAATGTCGTGCTTGCCGGCCAAGGATCTGCAGCTTGTTACCGCGAAATGAACGAGCTCAAGTATTTGCCGTATCACCGTTTATTTCAGCGCCTCGATCATATTGAAATCGAAGGCTATGGTCAATTTGAAGGCTACGTCAACAGAGATTCACTGAATTACCTGGAAACCTATCACATCCAAAACGTTCCAACCATTTTTCGCGGCACCTTGCGCCGGCCTCCTTATTGCGAAGCTTGGGATGTATTTGTACAGCTTGGCATGACCGACGATGCCTATGTGATGAAGGGTTCAGCCCAACTCACGCCGCGTCAGTTTCTCAATGCATTTTTACCTTTTGAAACAGGTGTGAGCGTCGAGGAAAAGTTCATGACATTAGTTGACCAACGCCAAGACCTATACCAGTTGTTTGATTTTTTAGGGCTTTTTAGCGATCAAGAAGTTTTAGGCATTGAAAATGCAAGCCCAGCGGTTTTGTTGCAAAAAATACTTGTAGAGAAATGGCAGCTTGCACCTGGCGACAAGGACATGATTGTTATGTACCACGAGCTGATCTATACAAAAAACAACTCTCGTTTTGCCATCACAAGTTCATTGGTAGTAGAGGGGCAAGATGAGCGCTACACAGCGATGTCTAACACGGTGGGCTTGCCCGTGGCAATTGCCGCCAAGTTGATACTAAACAACACAATCCTTGAACGCGGAGTTACTTTACCTGTGAGTCAAGAAATATATGCGCCAATTCTCACCGAACTCGAGCAATTTGGCATTACTTTTAATGAATCAGAAAAACAAATTTAAATGGAGAACCAAGAGAACCAAATGAATATCGAATTATCCGAGGAAATTGCCTTAGGAGTTTATTCTAATTTAGCGATCATTACACATTCGCCAGCTGAGGTGGTTTGTGATTTCGTGCAAATGATGCCTGGAATGCCTAAAGGCAAGGTGCGATCAAGGGTACTCATGACACCTCAAAACGCCAAGCGCTTTTTACACGCTTTGGCAGAAAATATCGAAAAATACGAGCAAAACTTTGGTGCTATTGACGAGCCGCAAGCGGGTTTTCCGCCCATGAATTTCGGCACGCCAAGCACTATGGCTTAAACGCGCTATGTGGACGCTCAGCGTTTGCATTCCAATTTACAATACCGATGTGCGTGCGTTGGTCAATGACTTATGCACGCAAATCGACGCTCTACCAAAGGCGTCCATAAATATTGTACTGATCGACGATGCGTCAGCACCTAAATACACCAAATGTAATGTGTTTACGCAGCCTTACGTCAAGCCCATTTTCTTAGCAGAAAACATCGGTCGGTCTCGGATCCGCAATGCCTTTTTAAATTACACGGACGCTGACTACCTTCTTTTTATAGATGGAGACAGTACCATTGAATATCCGTTATTTTTAAAAAAATATGTCGACTATTTAACGCGGCAACCAACCGAAGTGTTGGTCGGTGCCAGCGTATATCAAAGCCACAAGCCAGCGCGCTCACTGTATTTGCGTTGGTCGTACTCGACGCAAAGGGAAAGTTTAGATTACTATAAGCGAACACAAAACCAGCACGTTGGTTTCAAGACCAATAATTTCGTTATCCGTCGTTCCGTCTTGCAGCAAATTCCTTTTGATGAAAAATTAACGGGCTATGGTCATGAAGATACCTTATTGGGCTTGCGGCTCGCCGCTCAAAAAATTCATATTGACCACATCGATAATCCAGTATTTAACTTAAAACTAGATACCAATACCGAATTTTTGAGTAAAACGGATAGCGCCTTAACGAACCTGCTTTGGCTTGCCGCAAATCATCCAACTCTTCATGTTGCTGATTACAATCGCCTGCTCCAAGTTCATTTGAAGTTGAAGCAGCATGTTTTTCTCAAGCATTTTACGGGTCTATTAACTTCGATAATACCTTTTTTAGTCTATATCTTGAAGACGGGATACGCACCCTTATTTCTTTTCGATTTATACCGCTTACTCAGACTACAGCAATTAAATAAAAACGTGTTGCACAACGTCTATTAATACTTGCTTGTCTGTATCCCAGTTTTCTAATTGAGCTGCGTGCTCACAATTTTTTTTGTATTCCGCTCTGCGTTCGGGCTGGTCAATTAACGCATTTATTTTCTCGGCAATTATTGCGGGTGTTACTTCGGGTAAAATGATTCCGCAGTCGTGTTTGCGAATAAGCGCTTCAATTTCGACGAGCGGACTAGCAACTATAGGTGTGCCAGCTTGAATGTAATCAAAAACCTTATTTGGCAATGCCAGCGCATAATTAAGGCTGAGTGGTTTATCTAGGGCGAGGCCAAAATCGGCAGCAGCGGTATACCTTAATAATTCATGATATGGAACTCTTCCGATAAAACGAACCTGATTTTGTAGTTGGAATTGCGCAACTAATTTTCGAATGCGGGGGATCACATCTCCGTCGCCAACTAAAAATAAAACGGCTCTAGGGATTTGTACCATGGCCATCACTGCTTCTTCAATACCGCGTTCAATATTCAGTCCGCTACCCTGAATGATGAGCATGATTTGCGACTCTTGGAGGCCGAGAAATGATTTTGAATGTGCTGCCACATGATCAAGTCGCATGGGAACATTTCGTACAACGCTGCAATTAATTCCATATTTATTTTCAAAAATGCTAGCAATGGATTGATTCACGGTGATCATTTGGTCAATTTGAGGTAGCATCTTTTTCTCTAATTGCATCCAAATCTTTTGAACCCGCGGTCGACCAACCAATTCGGGAACTTCTGTAAAAAGCTCGTGGCTGTCATATAGAAGGGGTTTGCGCTTGAGTCGGCTTACTAAAAACGCTGCGGGTAGGGTGTCGAGGTCATTAGCAAATAAAAAATCATATTTCTCTAAAAATAAAATAAGAAACAAGCGAATATTTAATTCAGCATAAAATAATGCACCATTTTTATAAATGAGTTTAAGACGACGCACACCATAGGTGCGAGGCGGCATCTCAGGACTGTTGCGTTTTTGACGTCCGATTAAATGTACTTGAAAACCAAGCTTTTCCAAAACCGTGCAAGATCGGTGAACGCGGTTGTCAGTAGCGAGGTCGCTAGAGACCGTCATGTAAACTCTTTTTTGGCGCATTGAAACAAATGTAAGGATTTCCCGTAAGCGAAGCCTGTGTTCGAAAAGTGTACTCGAAATAGTTTGTAGAAATTTTTTCAAAAACTCTTTGTGATAAAAAAAAGTTTTGTACATTTGCAATCCCAAAACACAGGTTTAGGGCGACGTTCTTTCAAAATTTATGAATATCCAACATTCAAATAATACAAGCCGATGTAGCTCAGTTGGCCAGAGCAGCTGATTTGTAATCAGCTGGTCGGGGGTTCGAATCCCTCCATCGGCTCCAATGTTGGGGAGATACTCAAGCGGCCAACGAGGGCAGACTGTAAATCTGCTGGTGTACACCTTCGCAGGTTCGAATCCTGCTCTCCCCACAAACACTAACAAAAGAATTAAGCGGGAGTAGCTCAGTTGGTAGAGCGTCAGCCTTCCAAGCTGAACGTCGCGAGTTCGAATCTCGTCTCCCGCTCACTTTTTTGTTTGAGCGCCGGTGTAGCTCAGGGGTAGAGCGCTTCCTTGGTAAGGAAGAGGTCACGAGTTCAATTCTCGTCATTGGCTCAAAGTAAAATTGCATTTAAGTCCGTTGCGCTTTGCGTCTCGGACCTTTATGATAGATAAGTATATTATTAACTAAGTAACAAATACACAAAATGGCTAAGGAAAATTTTGACCGTTCCAAACCACACGTCAACATCGGTACCATCGGACACGTTGACCACGGTAAGACTACGTTGACTGCTGCAATTTCTAGCGTTCTTTCAAGCAAAGGATTGGCTCAGGCTCGTGACTTCTCCTCAATTGACAACGCTCCTGAAGAAAAAGAGCGTGGTATTACAATTAACACCTCACACATTGAGTACGAAACTGCTAACCGTCACTACGCACACGTCGACTGTCCAGGTCACGCCGACTACGTAAAGAACATGGTTACAGGTGCTGCCCAAATGGACGGTGCTATCCTTGTTGTAGCTGCAACAGACGGACCAATGCCACAAACGCGTGAGCACATCCTTCTTGGTCGTCAGGTAGGTGTTCCTCGCATGGTTGTCTTCATGAACAAAGTGGACATGGTAGATGACGTTGAATTATTAGAATTGGTTGAAATGGAAGTACGTGAGTTGCTTTCTTTCTACAAATATGACGGTGACAACGCTCCTGTTATTCAAGGTTCTGCACTTGGTGCTTTGAACGCTGAGCCACAGTGGGTTGCGAAAATCGAAGAGTTGATGGACGCAGTTGACACATACATCGAATTGCCTCCACGTGACGTTGATAAGCCTTTCTTGATGCCAGTTGAAGACGTATTTACGATCACAGGTCGTGGTACAGTTGCAACAGGACGTATCGAAACAGGTGTTATTAACTCTGGTGAGCCAGTAGAGATCCTTGGTATGGGTGAAGTTAAATTGACTTCTACTGTAACAGGTGTTGAGATGTTCCGCAAAATCCTTGACCGTGGTGAAGCTGGTGACAACGTTGGTTTGTTACTTCGCGGTATTGAAAAATCACAAATCAAGCGTGGAATGGTTATCTGTAAACCAGGTTCAACTACACCACACATCGAATTCAAAGCTGAGATCTACGTATTGAAGAAAGAAGAAGGTGGTCGTCACACTCCTTTCCACAACAAATACCGTCCTCAGTTCTATTTCCGTACAACTGACGTAACTGGTGAGATCTTCCTTAGCGATGGTCGCGAGATGGTTATGCCAGGTGACAACGTATCTATTAATGTAAAGTTGATCGTACCAGTTGCGATGGACAAAGGTCTCCGTTTCGCTATCCGCGAAGGTGGTCGTACAGTAGGTGCAGGTCAGGTTACGGAAATCGTAGCTTAAGATTCTACCCATAGTAAAAAAACAAGGGGAGTTAACAGCTCCCCTTTTTAAACGGGTGTAGCTCAGCTGGTAGAGTGGTGGTTTCCAAAACCATTGGTCGTGGGTTCGAATCCTACCGCCCGTGCACAATTAAAATAACTGTTCGTGTTAAAATTAAGATCATACATCATCGACATCTACAACGAGATGGTTCATCAAGTAACTTGGCCTACATGGAAAGAGTTGCAAAATAACACCATCCTTGTAGTCGTAGCATCTTTGCTTATATCCCTAGTTATCTTTGCCATGGACTTCACTTTCGGAATCACCGGAGAAGAAGGTTCATTGTGGAAAGGCGTGCTTGGCTTTATCTACGGATCTTTCTAAACACAAAACAAGAATGGCAGAAATAGCAAAGAAATGGTATGTCGTCCGTGCCGTTAGTGGCAAGGAGAAGAAAGTCAAGGAATACCTTGAGCTAGAAATTGCACGCATGAAGCTCACTGATTACGTAAATCAAGTGCTCATTCCTACAGAAAAAGTTTTCAAAATTCAGAATGGTAAAAAAGTCAACAAAGAAAAAGCTTTCTTACCAGGTTATGTACTCATTGAAGCTGCATTGGTTGGTGAGGTGACGCACGTTATCAAAAGTATCCCAAATGTAATAGGCTTCCTAGGTACAGAAAAGGGTGGCGAAGCTGTTCCAATGCGAATGGCAGAAGTGAACCGCATTCTAGGAAAAGTAGATGAATTGTCAATTACTGAAGAAGAACTCAAAATACCATTCGTGGTTGGTGAGTCTGTTAAGGTAATAGATGGTCCGTTTAACAACTTTAGTGGTGTTGTTGATGAAATCAACGAAGAGAAAAAGAAACTAAAGGTAATGGTCAAGATTTTTGGCCGCAAAAACTTACTCGAGCTCAACTATATGCAAGTTGAGAAAGAGTCTTAAAGTTGTATTAACCGTAGGAGTGGGCCAGATGACTAAAGCTTCCCGTCGATAGGCACACGTTTAACTACATAATTTGTATATATATGGCTAAAGAAGTAGCAGCATTGATCAAGTTACAGATCAAAGGAGGCGCAGCCAATCCATCACCACCAATTGGTCCGGCTCTCGGTGCCAAAGGTGTGAACATCATGGAGTTTTGTAAGCAGTTCAACGCGCGTACACAAGACAAAATGGGTAAGGTGGTTCCGGTTGTAATTACCGTTTACGGTGATAAATCTTTTGATTTCGTTCTCAAAACCCCGCCAGCAGCGGTACAAATCATTGAACATTCAAAAATTAAAAAGGGTTCGTCTGAGCCTAACCGCGTAAAAGTTGGTTCCGTTACATGGGATCAAGTTCGTGCGATTGCCGAAGACAAACTTCCAGATTTGAATTGTTTTACGGTAGACTCTGCTATGCGCATGGTTGCAGGAACAGCAAGAAGTATGGGGGTTACCGTTAAAGGTGGCGAAGCTCCAAAATCCAAATAATCATAGACTATGAAAAGAGTTTCTAAAAAAAGAAAAGAGATTTTGGCAAAATACGATTTGTCAAAAGCTTTCACTCTAACAGAAGCATGTGATTTGGTGAAGGGAATTTCTACCACTAAATTCGATGCCTCTGTAGATATTTGTGTTCGTTTGGGTGTAGACCCGCGTAAAGCGAACCAAATGGTACGTGGAACCGTTGCCCTACCTCACGGTACTGGTAAAGATGTTAAAGTACTTGTACTTTGCACGCCAGACAAAGAGAAAGAAGCGCAAGATGCAGGTGCGGACTACGTTGGTCTTGACGATTATATCGCAAAGATCAAAGGTGGCTGGACAGACGTCGACGTGATCATCACGATGCCTTCCGTAATGGGTAAAGTTGGTGCGCTTGGTCGTATCCTCGGTCCACGCGGCTTGATGCCTAACCCGAAGACAGGTACTGTTACCATGGAAATTGGTAAAGCAGTAGAAGAGGTGAAAGCCGGTAAAATCGACTTTAAAGTTGACAAATACGGAATCATCCACGCTGGAATCGGTCGTGTAAGTTTTGATGGTGATAAAATTCGTGAGAATGCTTCCGAATTGGTTTCTACTTTAATCAAACTCAAGCCCTCTGCAGCAAAAGGTACATACATCAAAAGTATCTACTTGAGCTCTACAATGAGTCCCGGAATACAAATTGACGCGAAGTCTGTTACTGCTTAATACTTAGAACACATGACAAGAGAAGAAAAAGCACAGTACATCAGCGAATTAGCAGCACAATTGTCTGCTAGCCAAGTTGTGTATTTGACAGACACTGCAGATTTGACCGTTGAGGCTGTAAACACCCTCCGCAGAAGATGTTTTCAATCAAACATCTCCATGCGTGTTGTTAAGAATGCATTGCTCGAAAAAGCAATGGATCAAGTAGAAGGTAAAGATTTTGGTGCGTTGAGAGACGTATTGAAAGGATCTACCTCTGTTATGATCTCTGAAGTTGCGAATGCGCCTGCAAAGTTGATTGCTGACTTCCGCAAGAAGTCTCCAAAACCACTTTTGAAAGGAGCATACATCGACGAAGCAATTTTTATCGGTGATGACCAACTAAGCGCATTAGAATCACTCAAGAGCAAAGAAGAGCTCATCGGTGACCTCATTGCCTTGTTGCAAAGCCCAGCGAAAAATGTATTGTCTGGTCTTCAAGGTGCTGGTGGCAAAATCGCTGGTATCCTTAAAACGCTCGAAGAAAGAGCATAAACAAATTATTTTTAAACCTTTTTAAATTTAAATAAAATGGCTGATTTAAAGCAAATTGCAGAAACGTTAGTTAACCTTACAGTAAAAGAAGTAAGCGAATTAGCAACAATTATGAAAGACGAGTATGGCATCGAGCCTGCTGCTGCTGCTCCAGTAATGGTAGCTGGCGCTGCTGCTGGTGCTGGTGAAGCTGCTGCTGAGCAAACTGAATTTGATGTAATCCTCAAATCTGGTGGTGCTAACAAACTTGCAGTAGTTAAACTTGTAAAAGAATTGACTGGTAACGGATTGAAAGAATCTAAAGACCTAGTTGATGCAGCACCTTCTACATTGAAAGAAGGCGTTTCTAAAGACGAGGCTGAAGGCCTCAAAAAGTCTCTTGAAGAGGCTGGTGCTGAAGTAGAAGTTAAGTAATTCGATTCAGGATATACAGGAAAGGCACCGTCGAAAGACGGGTGCCTTGTCCTGTTTTTTGCATGTTGATTTCAACAGAGTACAAAACATTAAAAAAAACAAGCCTTGGCAACAACAACTAATTCAACCAGAATTAATTTTGCTTCAAGCAAAAACCAATTTGAATATCCAGATTTTCTGGAGATTCAATTAAAGTCTTTTCAAGAATTTTTCCAGTTGGAAACAACTCCAGAAAATCGCGAAAGTGAAGGACTTTTCAAAGTGTTTGCTGAAAACTTTCCCATTACGGATACCCGCAACCAATTTGTTCTTGAATTCCTGGATTATTTCATTGATCCACCTCGTTACACCATTGAAGAGTGTATCGAAAGAGGACTCACATACAGTGTGCCTCTCAAAGCAAAACTGAAACTGTATTGTACTGACCCTGAGCACGAGGATTTCGAAACCATCGTTCAGGATGTTTACCTCGGTACAATTCCTTATATGACACCGAAGGGTTCATTTGTGGTCAACGGCGCAGAACGCGTTATTGTATCTCAGTTGCACCGTTCGCCAGGTGTTTTCTTTGGACAGTCTCGCCATGCTAATGGCACGAAACTATATTCAGCCAGAATCATTCCTTTCAAAGGATCTTGGATTGAATTTGCTACGGATATTAACAATATCATGTATGCATACATTGACCGTAAAAAGAAATTACCTGTAACGACCCTTTTCCGCGCTATTGGCTACGAAACTGACCGCGATATCTTAGATATCTTTGGTTTGGCTGACGAAGTTAAGGTGAGTAAAACCAACCTAAAAAAACTCATTGGTCGTCGTTTGGCGGCAAGGGTTCTCAAAACTTGGATCGAAGATTTCGTAGATGAAGACACCGGAGAAGTGGTTTCTATCGAGCGTAACGAAGTGATCCTAGACCGTGAATTATTGATTGGCGAAGAACACCTCGATTCAATCATGGATTCAGGCGCAAAATCTTTGATCTTGCACAAAGAAGATGGTAATTCTACGGATTACACCATCATCTACAACACCTTACAAAAAGATACTTCCAACTCTGAAAAAGAAGCGGTTGAACACATCTATCGTCAATTACGTAACGCAGATCCACCAGACTACGAAACAGCAAAAGGTGTATTTGAGAAATTATTCTTCTCCGATGCTCGTTACGATTTAGGTGAAGTAGGACGCTACCGCATCAACAAGAAACTCAACTTAGATGTTGCTGAAGAGTCACGCGTATTGACCAAAAACGATATCATCTCCATCATCAAATACTTGATTGAGCTTATCAATTCGAAGGCCGATATCGATGATATCGACCACTTGTCTAATCGCCGTGTTCGTACTGTAGGAGAGCAACTTTACTCACAATTTGGCGTAGGATTGGCACGTATGGCGCGCACCATTCGCGAGCGCATGAATGTCCGCGACAACGAAGTCTTTACACCTATTGACCTTATTAATGCCAAGACCTTGTCTTCGGTCATTAATTCCTTCTTCGGTACCAACCAGCTATCTCAGTTCATGGACCAAACCAACCCGCTTTCGGAAGTCACGCACAAGCGTCGCCTTTCTGCACTCGGGCCAGGCGGTTTATCGCGCGAACGCGCCGGATTTGAGGTTCGTGACGTTCACTACACGCACTACGGTCGCTTATGTACCATTGAAACACCAGAAGGTCCGAACATCGGACTCATCTCTTCCCTTTGTGTATTCGCCAAAGTCAACAAGCTTGGTTTCATCGAAACACCGTACCGTCGTGTAGACAACGGTCGTGTTGTATTTGAAGAGAGCCCAATTTATTTGGCAGCCGAAGAAGAAGATTCAAAAACAATTGCACAGGCGAACGCTAAGATTGACGATAAAGGAAATTTCCTTTCTGATTTAGTCAAAGCGCGTTACGAAGGTGATTTCCCTGTGGTAGCTCCTGGCGACCTCAGCCTCATGGACGTTGGTGCCAACCAAATTGCATCTATTGCCGCTTCTTCTATTCCTTTCCTCGAGCACGATGATGCCAACCGTGCACTCATGGGCTCCAACATGCAGCGCCAAGCGGTGCCTTTGTTGCGTCCGAATGCACCAATCGTCGGTACAGGAATCGAGCAACTTGTCGCTAGAGACTCTCGCGTTCTGATCAACGCAGAAGGATCTGGTACGGTTGAATACGTAGACGCCAACGAAATCGTCATCCGTTACGACTGGAATGACCAAGATAAACTCGTGAGTTTTGAAAGCGAAGTCATGCGTTACTCGCTCACTAAATTCATGAAAACCAACCAAAGTACTTGTATCAACCTCAAGCCAATCGTTCAAAAAGGCGATCGCGTAGAAAGAGGCCAAGTGCTTTGTGAAGGTTACGCAACCCAATCGGGAGAACTCGCCCTCGGTCAAAACCTTAAAGTGGCATTCATGCCTTGGAAAGGTTACAACTTCGAGGATGCGATTGTGATTTCTGAGAAAGTCGTACGCGACGACATCTTTACTTCTATTCACATCGATGAATATTCTTTGGAAGTACGCGACACCAAACGCGGTATGGAAGAACTCACTTCTGACATCCCTAACGTTTCTGAAGAAGCTACCAAAGACCTCGACGAAAACGGCCTCATCCGCATTGGAGCCGAGATCAAAGAAGGCGATATCCTCATCGGTAAAATCACGCCTAAAGGTGAAACAGATCCTTCACCAGAAGAAAAACTTTTACGCGCCATCTTTGGAGACAAAGCTGGTGATGTCAAAGATGCTTCATTGAAGGCTGGTCCATCGCTTCGCGGTGTTGTGATCCAGAAAAAATTGTTCTCAAGAGCAGTGAAGGATCGCAAATCAAAATCTCAAGATAAGCCAGTACTCGAGGCACTCGATGCAGACTATCAAAGAGACCTTTCTGTATTGCGCGATAAACTTGTCGATAAACTATTGGTCATTCTCGGAGAGCAAAAATCTTCGGGTGTATTCAATAACTTTAAAGAAGAGTTGATCAAAAAAGGAACGAAATTCACGAACAAATCATTGAGTGCTTTAGATTACTCAATTGTGAATCCGCTCAACTGGACAGCCGATACAGAAACCAATCAACTGATTTCTCGTGTCATTCACAACTTCAACATCAAAGCAAACGATTTACTTGGTATCTACAAGCGCAAAAAATTCCACATTTCTGTCGGAGATGAACTCCCTGCCGGAATCGTGAAATTAGCGAAGGTATATGTTGCTAAAAAACGCAAGCTCAAAGTGGGTGATAAAATGGCGGGTCGTCATGGTAACAAAGGAATTGTGGCTAATATCGTTCGTCAAGAAGATATGCCATTCCTCGAAGACGGCACTCCAGTAGACATCGTTCTCAATCCACTAGGGGTACCATCACGTATGAACCTAGGTCAGATTTACGAAACCGTTCTTGCTTGGGCCGGTGAAAAATTAGGTGTCAAATTTGCTACACCAATTTTTGACGGTGCGAAACCAGAAGAAATCAACGAATGGACCGACAAAGCAGGTGTACCACGTTCAGGTAAAACTTACCTCTATGATGGTGGCACAGGCGAGCGTTTCCACCAACCAGCGACGGTAGGGATCATCTACATGTTGAAACTTTCTCACATGGTCGATGACAAAATGCACGCACGTTCAATCGGACCATACTCGCTCATTACCCAACAACCATTGGGTGGTAAAGCACAGTTTGGAGGTCAGCGTTTTGGTGAGATGGAAGTTTGGGCATTGGAAGCATTTGGTGCAGCCAACATCCTACAAGAAATCCTTACCGTGAAATCTGATGACGTCATGGGTCGTGCCAAGGCATATGAATCTATTGTGAAAGGCGACAACATTCCAGAACCAGGTATTCCTGAGTCCTTCAATGTATTGTTACACGAATTACGTGGCTTGTGCCTTAACGTATCAATGGATTAATTCAAAATACTAACGTAAATAGTCGAGATCAAATGGCTTTCAATAAAGAAACCCCAAAAAAGCAAAGCAGCTTCAATAAAATCACTATCTCCTTGGCTTCACCAGAAGTGATCTTGGAGCATTCTAGTGGAGAAGTTTTGAAACCAGAAACCATCAACTACCGCACCTACAAACCGGAGCGTGATGGCTTGTTCTGTGAGCGCATTTTTGGACCTGTTAAAGATTACGAATGTCACTGTGGTAAATACAAGCGCATCCGCTACAAAGGAATCGTCTGTGACCGCTGTGGGGTAGAAGTAACTGAAAAGAAAGTACGTCGTGAGCGCATGGGACACATCTCATTGGTGGTTCCTGTTGCACACATCTGGTACTTCCGTTCACTTCCGAACAAAATCGGATATTTGTTAGGTTTACCTACCAAAAAACTAGATCAAATCATCTATTACGAGCGTTACGTTGTCATTCAGGCTGGTGCTGTTACCGGAACTGACAAATGGGCGAATGTCAAGAAAATGGACTTCATCACTGAAGAAGAATACCTCGACATGCTCGATTTGCCAGAATTGGCCAACAACCATTACCTAGACGACACCGATCCCAACAAGTTTATCGCTAAGATGGGTGCAGAAGCACTTTACGATTTGTTGGCAGGTCTCAACCTCGACCAAATGTCTTACGACTTGCGTTACCAAGCTGAAACAGAAACATCTGTTCAGCGCAAGAACGAAGCCCTTAAGCGTTTGCAAGTTGTTGAATCAATGCGCGACTCTCAAAAACGCATTGACAACCGTCCAGAATGGATGATTGTGAAGGTGGTTCCAGTTATTCCGCCAGAATTGCGTCCGTTGGTGCCACTAGATGGCGGCCGCTTCGCAACTTCTGACCTCAATGACCTCTACCGCCGCGTGATTATCCGCAACAACCGCTTGAAGCGCTTGATCGAGATCAAAGCACCAGAAGTCATCTTGCGCAACGAAAAGCGTATGTTGCAAGAGGCTGTCGATTCACTCTTTGACAACTCAAGAAAATCTTCTGCTGTCAAAACAGAATCAAACCGTGCCCTCAAATCGCTTTCAGATTCATTGAAAGGTAAGCAAGGTCGTTTCCGTCAAAACTTACTTGGTAAGCGTGTCGACTACTCAGCACGTTCGGTAATTGTTGTAGGTCCAGACCTCAAATTGCACGAATGTGGTTTGCCTAAAGACATGGCTGCAGAACTCTACAAGCCGTTTATCATTCGCAAAATGATTGAGCGCGGTATTGTGAAAACAGTTAAATCTGCAAAGAAAATCGTTGACCGCAAAGAGCCAGTTGTTTGGGATATCCTCGAAAATGTATTGAAAGGTCACCCGGTTCTTTTGAACCGTGCCCCTACACTTCACCGTTTGGGTATCCAAGCATTCCAACCAAAATTGATCGAAGGAAAAGCAATCCGCTTGCACCCACTCGTTACAACGGCCTTCAACGCCGACTTCGATGGTGACCAAATGGCGGTACATTTACCACTAGGTAATGCCGCAATTTTAGAGGCACAAATGCTCATGTTGGCATCGCACAACATCCTCAACCCTGCTAACGGCGCGCCGATTGCGGTACCGTCTCAGGATATGGTCTTGGGTCTATATTACATCACTAAAGGAAAGCGCACTACTGAAACTGAAATCGTTAAAGGTGAAGGCGGTATTTTCTACTCACCTGAAGAAGTGATCATTGCCTACAACGAGAACAAACTTGATTTGCATGCGCACATCAAAGTCAAAACTTACGATTTAGGTGAAGATGGTCAACCCACCCTCATGATGGTTGAAACCACATGTGGACGCGTGATGTTCAACAACAAAGTTCCACTTCAAGTAGGTTTCATCAATGATGTCATGACCAAAAAAGCGTTGCGCGACATCATCGGCGAAGTCTTGAAAGTTTGTGGTACGTCAAGAACTGCACAATTCCTCGACGATATCAAGCAACTTGGTTACGAGATGGCCTTCAGAGGCGGTCTATCGTTCAACCTTGACGATATCATCATTCCAAAAGAAAAAGAAATACTCGTTGCGAAGGCAGAAACCGACGTGAAAGAAGTCATGGTGAATTACAACATGGGTCTGATCACCAACAACGAGCGTTACAACCAAATTATCGATATCTGGACGCATACCAACTCGCGCCTGACACATACACTCATGGAACAACTCAAGACTGACCGTCAAGGGTTCAACTCCATCTACATGATGTACGATTCAGGAGCCCGTGGTTCGAAAGAGCAAATTCGCCAGCTATCTGGTATGCGTGGTCTGATGGCCAAGCCGCAAAAATCTGGTGCATCTGTACAAGAAATTATCGAGAACCCGATCTTGTCCAACTTTAAAGAAGGACTATCGATTCTTGAGTACTTTATTTCTACTCACGGTGCCCGTAAAGGTTTGGCGGATACCGCCCTCAAAACTGCCGATGCTGGTTACCTTACGCGTCGTTTGGTCGATGTAGCACAAGATGTGGTTATCAACTCTAACGACTGTGGTACCCTCCGTGGTATTGTAGCTACTTCATTGAAGAAAAACGACGAGGTTGTAGAACCGTTGTACGATCGGATCCTCGGCCGCACATCTGTTCACGACGTCTATATGCCAGATTCGGATAACGTTATTGTTTCCGCTGGTGACATCATCACAGAGGATATCGCTAGAACAATCGAAAAAGCTGGTATCGAAGAAGTAGAAATTCGTTCTGTTTTGACTTGTGAAATGCGCAGAGGTGTTTGTTCGAAATGTTACGGACGCAATCTATCTAATCACCGTTTGGCTCAAATCGGGGACGCCGTTGGTGTTGTCGCTGCGCAGTCAATTGGTGAGCCAGGTACGCAGCTTACACTCCGTACGTTCCACGTTGGTGGTACGGCATCAAACATCGCCGATATTTCCGACCTCAAAGCAAAAGCAAACGGTAAATTAGAAATCGACGAAATCCGCACTATCGAACGCAAAAATGCTGACGGTACAGAGCGCGTGATCGTCGTGGGTCGTTCTGCTGAATTGCGCATTACCGATGAGAAAACCGGTATTGTCGTCATGACTGCAAACGTTCCTTATGGTTCTGACTTAATGGTTAAAAACAACACCAAAATCAAAAAAGGTGATGTCATCTGTAAGTGGGATCCATACAATGCCCTTATCATTGGCGAGGTCGCTGGTAAAGTTGTATTTGATGGCATCATCGAAAACATTACCTACCGCGAAGAAGTCGATGAGCAAACAGGCTTTACCGAAAAAGTAATTATAGAATCCCGCGATAAGAAAAAATCGCCGGCAATTCATATCATCGATCCTAAAACCAAAGAGATCCTCCGCGAATACTCTATTCCGGTCAATGCACACATCTCTGTGGCAGAAGGTGACAAAATTGTAGCGGGTGACATCCTCGTTAAAATCCCGCGTTCAGCAGGTAAAACAGGGGATATCACTGGTGGTCTTCCACGTGTAACTGAATTATTCGAAGCTAGAAACCCTTCGAACCCAGCGGTAGTTTCAGAAATTGATGGTACAGCTACTTACGGAACTGTTAAACGCGGTAACCGTGAAATCATCATCACTTCTAAACTCGGCGAAGTTCGCAAGTATTTAGTGCCTCTTTCTAAGCACATCTTGGTTCAACAAAACGACTACGTTCGTGCAGGCCAACCGCTTTCTGATGGTGCTATTACGCCAAACGACATCCTCAACATTGAAGGTCCGACAAAAGTACAAGAGTACATCGTCAACGAAATTCAAGAGGTATATCGCTTACAAGGTGTAAAAATCAACGATAAGCACTTTGAAGTCATTGTACGTCAAATGATGTTGAAAGCTGAAATCATTGAGTCTGGCGACACCCGCTTCCTAGAAGGTCAGAGCGTTCACAAAGCGGACATCATGGAAGCTAACGACGAATTGTATGGTCAAATGTTTGTAATTGACGCTGGAGATTCTACAGAACTTCACAAAGGTCAATTGGTAAGCGTTCGCCGCTTGCGCGATGAAAATTCACGCTTAAAGCGCGAAGACAAACAGCTCATCGAAGCACGCGAAGCCATGCCAGCAACCTCAACTCCTTTGTTGCAAGGTATTACCCGCGCTTCACTACAAACCCAGTCTTTCATTTCTGCAGCATCGTTCCAGGAAACGACAAAAGTCCTCAACGAAGCAGCGATCTCAGGAAAAGAAGACCACTTGTTGGGCTTGAAAGAAAACGTTATTGTTGGGCACCTCATTCCTGCAGGAACAGGTGTGCGCAACTTCCAAAATCTCATCGTTGGCTCGAAAGAAGCCTATGAAGAATTGGTGGAGCAGGCACAATAATCCAACTCACAACACCTAAAAGGGCGGCCAATTGGCCGCCCTTTTTTTGTGATATGATTCTTCCCTTTTTTAGGAAATCCTTCCCCAATTGGGTTTGTTTTTCAGTACTTCTCGTAGGGCTTGGTTAAGTAAAGCATGCTTGGAATCGGTGAGCTGCGGGTCGGCATCTAGGATCTCTCGGGCTTTTTCTCTAGCTAATTGTACGAGTTGCCCATCTTTGGCTAAATCGGCAATTTTGAGTGCTAAAGCACCGCTCTGTTGGGTACCCATGAGGTCACCTGGGCCGCGCAATTGCAAGTCAACTTCAGCTAAAACAAAACCGTCGTTGCTGCCCACCATTGTATCCATGCGCTTTTGTGCTTCTTTGGAAATACCATCTCCAGTCATTAAAATACAGTATGATTTTTCGGCGCCTCGGCCAACTCGACCGCGCAATTGATGCAGCTGAGAGAGGCCAAAGCGCTCAGCGCTTTCAATGACCATAACTGAGGCATTGGGCACATTGACCCCCACCTCAATTACCGTAGTAGCCACCATGATATGTGTTTGTCCTTGCACAAAGGCCTGCATGGCTTCTTCTTTGTCGGCAGGTTTCATTTTGCCGTGTACCATACTGATCTGAAAACCCTGAGGCTTGAAAAAATACTCTATTTGCGCGTAGCCGTCTTCTAGATTTTTAAAATCGAGTTTTTCAGATTCTTGAATGAGTGGGTAAACAACATAGGCCTGCCTACCGAGTTGTAATTGTTCTTGGATAAAAGCAAAGAGTTTGGCTCGGTGATTTTCGCGACGGTGTATGGTGTGTATCGGTTTTCTGCCAGGAGGCAGTTCATCGATGACAGACACATCTAGGTCTCCGTAAAAGGTCATGGCAAGCGTACGCGGAATTGGAGTGGCTGTCATGATCAGCACGTGCGGAGGAATACTGTTTTTGCGCCACATTTTTGCGCGCTGTGCCACCCCAAAACGGTGCTGCTCGTCAATGACCACCAACCCGAGGTTTTTGAATTGAACGGTGTCTTCGAGTAAGGCGTGTGTCCCGATCAGCAACTGAATATCCCCATTGAGCAAGCCTTCGTGGATTTGGCTGCGCTCTGCCTTTTTGGTAGAGCCCGTGAGCAGTGCTACGCGAATATTCATTTTCTCTAACATTTCACTAATACCTATGAAATGTTGTGTGGCTAAAATTTCTGTCGGTGCCATGAGCGCACCTTGTAGATTGTTGCCTATGGCCAGCAGCAAGCTGAGGAGGGCAACTAATGTTTTGCCGCTTCCTACATCGCCTTGCAGCAAGCGATTCATATGGCTGCCCGCACCAAGATCTTTGCGAATTTCTTTCAAGACTCTTTTTTGCGCGTTTGTCAATTCAAAAGGCAGGTGATTTTGATAAAAATCGTTGAATGCAGCGCCCACCTCATTTAAGGCATACCCTTTAAGTTTTTTACTTTGGATACCCTTGCGCAGGAGTAATTCGAGTTGTAAAAAGAACAATTCTTCCCATTTGAGGCGATACCTTGCCGCCTTCATCATTGTCTCAGAACTAGGCTGATGGATTTCACGCAGTGCTTTGACGCGCGGCAATAAATTGAGTTCTGTGCAAATTGCTGTAGGTAAGGTTTCGGGAATTTGATTGGCTAAGTGCTCAAAAAGATGGCCAATGAGTTTGCTTAACCCTTTACTGTGTAATCCTTTATGCTGGCACTTCTCTGTGCTTGGATAAAATGCTTCAAAGCCTTTACGTTCCAAACCGGGCATCACTTTGAGCAATTCAGGGTGGGGAATATTCCAACTATTTTGGAAGAACTTTGGCTTGCCGAAAACAATAAATTCATCTTGGACATTGAGGTTGCCTTTGATCCATTGAAAGCCTTGAAACCAAACCAAGTCAATTGAACCCGATCCGTCAGTGAAGCGGGCTTGCAACTTTTTGTGCCGACCGCTGCCAATTTCACTGATATGCGTCAGGCGGCCTTTGAGCTGAACGTATTGGTCTTCTGCCCGAATGAGCGCGATGTCGTGAAAACTACTGCGGTCTTGGTAGCGGTAAGGGTAATGGTAGAGCAGGTCTTGGAATGTATAAATTCCGAGTTCTTCTTGTAATGTTTGCGCTTTTTGCGGTCCAACTCCTTTCAGGTAGGCAATGGGCGTAGCGAGGAGCGCGTTCATTTGTGTGTTTATTTCCAGAAGCCCATTTGATTGAACTTCTCGATGCGTTCATTGATGCGTTCTTCTGGTTGCTTTTGATCTAGCTCTTGCAGATAGCCAAGTAATTTACCGCGAAGGGTATTGAACATTTGTTCTTGATCGCGGTGTGCACCGTTGCTTGGCTCGCTGATGACGTCGTCTACTAAGCCATTTTCCTTCATGTCGGTGGAGGTCAGTTTGAGCGCCGAGGCCGCTATTTCTTTGTAATTCCAAGAACGCCATAAAATTGATGAGCAACTTTCCGGAGAAATCACGGAGTACCAGGTGTTTTCGAGCATCACGACTTTATCGCCAACGCCGATGCCGAGTGCTCCACCCGAAGCACCTTCACCGATGATGATACAGATGACAGGAACTTTGAGGCGCATCATTTCGTAAATATTGCGTGCAATGGCTTCTCCTTGGCCGCGTTCTTCAGCTTCTAAGCCTGGAAAAGCTCCAGGAGTATCGATAAAGGTAACGATAGGCTTATTGAATTTTTCGGCTAATTTCATAAGGCGCAAGGCCTTGCGATATCCTTCTGGGTTGGGCATGCCAAAATTACGGTATTGACGCATTTTGGTGTTGATACCTTTTTGCTGGCCAATGAACATGACCGATCTACCCTCGAGGAGTCCGAACCCACCAACCATTGCTTTGTCGTCTTTGACATTGCGGTCGCCGTGTAGTTCTTGGAACTGACCATTGGTGAGCGCGTTGATATAAGCCAACGTGTAAGGTCTGTCTGGATGGCGAGAAAGTTGGACGCGTTGCCAAGGTGTGAGGTTGGCAAATACTTCTTTGGTTTTGGCGGCAAGGACAGCCTCAAGTTCTGAGATTTGCTCTTGCATATCTACTTGAGTTTGCTCGCCTAGTGCTCTGGTTTGCTGAATTTGTTCTTCAAGTTCGCGCAGGGGTTCTTCAAAATCCAAATAGGTTGTGCTCATAGGTTTCTTGTTTCGTGCAACAAAAATAAGGATTTTCGGCAATTGCGTATCTTTACGACATGATCTTGTATCCTCCTGCCAAAATCAATTTAGGTTTACACATTCTCGCCAAGCGCCCAGATGGTTATCATGACATAGAAACCATTATGGCAGAAATACCACTTTGCGATATCCTTGAAATTACCGAAGCTGCCAGAGATGGCTTTTTACAAACGGGCATTCAAGTACCTTCAGACGGAAAGCCCAACTTGTGTCAGCGCGCTGTCAACTTGCTGCGCGAACACAAGGTATTTCCAAACTTGCAGCTTCATTTGCGCAAACAAATCCCGGTTGGCGCAGGATTGGGTGGCGGTTCTGCCGATGCCAGTTATACGCTTTCGGGGATCAACACACTATTTGACTTAGGTTACTCAGATGCTGAATTGGCTGAATTTGCCGCTCAATTGGGGAGCGATTGCCCCTTCTTTATTGAGGGTGGTTTGCAACTTGCCGAGGGCAGGGGAGAGCAATTGACCAAAATTGAACCACTCAGGAAAACCGTTTATTTGGTGCTTTGCAATCCGCAAATCCATGTTTCTACCGCTACAGCGTATGCCGGTGTTCAGCCAGAAAATGGTCGTTTATCTCTATTGGATCGATTCCAAACGGAAGGAATAAATGGGCTTCTGAATGATTTTGAGCGCACTGTTTTCCAGGCCTTTCCGTTAATTGAGGACTTGAAAAATGAGCTTTGCAATGCCGGCGCTACATACGCTGCAATGTCTGGGAGTGGTTCTAGTGTTTTTGGCATCTTTGACAAAGAGCCAATTTTAACTTCAGCAATGAATAGCAAAGTAATTTACAGTGGTCCATGGAGCTACTGATGTGTTTGTTTTTTCACAATGAACACACTGAATTTTAATGCTGAATTTATTGCAATAAGAAATATTTTCATATTTTTGAACCTGTCAATCTGACACTAAGTATTATTAACCTATTAATTAATTAAGTATGAAGAAAATTTTTACACTTTTAACGGCTCTTGTTTTAGGAGCTTCTGCCTTCGCACAATTCCCTGCGGTAGGTATCATCGGTTCAGCTTTGCCGACTGGTTGGTCTGCTGACATTGACATGATCACTTTAGATGGTGAAATGTATGGTGCTGTTGTTACTTGCGTTGCAGGTGAGGCAAAATTCCGTCAAGACCACGCTTGGACGATCAACTGGGGTGCAGCTGACTTTCCTTCCGGTTTAGGTGTACAAGATGGTGCAAACATTCCGGTTCCAGCTGGTACTTACATGGTCATCTTCAACCGTACAACTGGTATGTACAGCTTCCAAACTAACTTTGACGTAACATACAAAGTAGACGTTACAAATTATCTTGCAGCAAATACTTTGGCAGCAAATGGTATCCGCGTTGGTGGTAACTTTACAGATAACGGCGCTACTGTAGCGGCTGGTGCAGTTGCAAACTGGTCTCCAGCAGATGCAAACTCTGCAATGACAGACGAAGGCAACAACGTATGGTCAATTACTATTAGTTACCCAGTTGCTTCTTTAGGCGCAACTCAACTCTACAAGTTCGTAAACGGTGATTGGGGTGCTAACGAAGGTACTGACGCTGCTAATACTATCGCAGTTGACTCATGTGGTGTTGACGACGGTGGT
>Ga0114968_10000294_pt1 | contig 37090 bp, 32 predicted proteins | sample M_130807_EF_Meta_FD_87020 | JGI IMG/M metagenome (GOLD analysis project Ga0114968, IMG submission 87020) | Freshwater microbial communities from Lake Montjoie, Canada to study carbon cycling - M_130807_EF_MetaG | ecosystem: Environmental > Aquatic > Freshwater > Lake | place: Lake Montjoie... | reverse complement strand
GCGGCAAAACGATGTCGCCTACGGTGATGCGTTGAATAAGCATAAGTTTTTCCGAACGGTAGGGCTTTTCAGTGCGGTGGTGGCAAGGCAAGGCGCGCCGCAGTGACGTGGGCTTGTAAATCGGGCTGCACATGCAACTGCACCTCGGGCGCCAGGGCGGCGCGCATGCCTTGCTCTATCAAGGGGCTGAGCAGCAGCGCCCGCCCCGCAGCGGTTACCGGTCGCGGGCCGCAGCGGCTGATCAGGTGCAGGGCGAGTTCGGCCAAAGCAGCACCGGCGCGCAGCAGCAGCGCGTGGGCAAATACGTCCTCGTGGCTGGACGCAGCCACCACCAGCGCCAGTGCGCCGATGCGGCCACGGTCGCTGCCATACATAAAACTGCGGCTGTGCTGCCAGTCGGTGCCGCCTACGGCAGCCAAAAGACGCTGGGCCATGGGCGAGTCTTGGTAAGCGCCGGGCCGGCGGTCTTCTTGGCGCCAGACCCAGGCCAGCGCCTCGCGTGCGATCCAGTAGCCGGCCCCCTCGTCACCGAGCGCCGGGCCGCGCCCGCCAGCGCGCAGGGTATGGCCTTGCGCGTCAATAAATGCTGCAATCGAGCCGGTGCCCGCGTACACCAAATAGCCTTCGCCTGGCGCGTAGGCTGCGCGGTAGGCGATGTCCATGTCGTGGGTTAGGGTTGCGCGCCCCGGGGCCAAGGGCAAGCATTCGTGCATCAAGGCCAGCATGCGGGCCTCCTCTGCCGGCCCACCCAGGCCAGTAAAGCCACCATACAGCCCCAGGTCACCCACGGGCCCGGTAACTCGCAGTGCCTGCGCCAATTCGTGCAGGGTGGCGCGCAAGGTGGCGCGGCCCGCATCCGATTGCATTTGCAGGCCGCTCATGCCAGCGACCGCGCCTTGCGCCAGGGTTTGGCCTTGTGCATCTGCCAAGGCCCAGCGGGTGCGGCTACCGCCCGCGTCCAGGCCCAAGCCCATCGCTTGCGAGGCGCTCATTCTTTGCCTCCTGATGGCGGCAGCAAACCCAAACGGGGCGACTCTTGGCTGGCCCGATTGAGTGCCGACACCACCACGGCATTGAGTAGCCCGTCCGGCGAAGTTGCAGCTATCGTGGTAATGGGTTGGGTGCACAGCATCCATTGCCATTTCTCGCCGTAGCGCAGCCACAGAGCCCAGCGGCGGGCGGTCGGCGTTGGCGCAATTTGCAGCGTCACGGCGTTTTCTCCTGCTGCGCGTACCTGCGCCACGGGCAGAGCCGCAAGCGCCTGGCCCATCCAGGGCGAGGCGGGCACCAGCGCGGGCTGGGTATAGGTTTGCATGCGCAAAGTGTCGGCCAGACCTTGGCGGTTTTGCATCAGTGCCACCATGCTGAAATGCACATGGCCGCTGCCCGGCGCGCGCTCGCGCGTGGCGGCGATTTGCTTGCTTATTTCGACCGGTGCCCAGCCGCTGGCGCTGTCGGCGCCCGGTGCGGCGATACGGCTGGTGAACATGCCAGCATAGACATGGCGGCCTTGGGTGTTTTGCCGGTTCCAATAGTCCAGCAAGGGCACAAAAGCCTGCGCCGCCTGGTCCATGCGCCAATAGAGTTGGGGTACCAAATAATCCAGCGTGCCTTGCTGCAGCCAGCGCTCAATGTCGGCGTACAGCTTGTGGTACTGGCTAAAGCCTTGAATGCCTGCCGGGCGCAAGTCTGGTCTGCCCAAGCCAAAAGGGCTGATGCCAAACTGCACCCAGGGCTTGGTGCTGCGGATCATGGTGTAAATGCGTTCCACCAAGCGGTTCACATTGTCCCGCCGCCAGTCAGTGCGCTCCAGCGTTCCCCCGCCGTCCAGGTAGCGCTGCCACGCGGGCTGGTCGGGGAAGTCGATCTCGGTTTTAGACTGGGCGTTCTCGGTCACCGGGTAGGGGTAAAAGTAGTCGTCGATGTGGATGCCGTCCACGTCGTAGCGCTGCAGAACGTCTTTAAACACGGCCAGGGTGTGCTCGGCCGCAGCGGCTTCGCCCGGGTCCATCCAGAGCTGGTCGCCATAGGTCTTGACCCAGCCGGGCTGGGTTTGGCTGACATGGCTGGCATGCGGTGCGGAGCGCGCTGCGCTTTGCCGCGCCCGAAAGGGGTTGAACCAGGCGTGCAACTCCATACCACGGGCGTGGGCCAATTCAATCCACAGTGCCAGCGGGTCATAGAAGGGCTCGGGCGCCTGGCCTTGGGTGCCGGTGAGGTACTCGCTCCAGGGCTCGAGCGCTGAGGGGTAAAAGGCATCGGCACTGGTGCGCACTTGCAGGATCAGTGCATTGAGGCCGAGCTCGGCTGCACGGTCCACGATGGCACGGATTTGCGCCTGCTGCTCGGCGCTGCTCAGGCCTTTGCGGCTGGGCCAGTCGATATTGGCGACAGTGGCGACCCAGGCTGCGCGAAACTCGCGGGGGGCGGCGGGCGCAAGCGCGTCCAACTCGGGCGCCACCTGCCAGGGCGACGGCAGGCTGGCGCAAGCTTCTAAGCCGCTTGCCGCCAAGGTGGCGGCTCCGGCAGCAAGCAGGGTTTGGCGGCGGCTCCAGTTCTGCATGGCGTTTACACCCGTATAAACCAGCGTTTGCGCCACATGGCCCAGGCCACGGCGTAAAAGCAGCCCATGAACAACAAGGCAAAGAGCAATGAGTTATTGATCGGCGCCAGTCCCCAAGCGCCAAGCCCCTCAACCATCCAGACCTTGAGCGATTGCCCCGGTGCGACTTTGATAAAGCCCAGCATCTTGGCCACCAGGCCGGATAAGGCAAACAAAAACAAGGCGTTCATGCCAAAGATCACCGCCGGGCGCGCCCACGCGGCAGCGCGCGTGCGCCACATTACCGACGGCATGGCATCCAGCAGCCAGTGCAAAACGCCCAAACTGGCGCAGGCCCAGCCGGCCATCAGGAGCACATAGGCGGGGCTCCACAGCGCCTTGTTCACCGGCATGCTCCAGGCGCCGACGATAGGGCCCAGCCACACCAAGGCGAGGCCAGTTACGAGCAGCCACACCGTTTTCTCCATCGGTGCGCGTTGCGCCACCAGCCAATGCCCGGCCAGCACACCGGCCAACTGGCTGGCCACAGCCGGCACGGTGGAGAGCAAGCCTTCGGGGTCCCAGGTCTTGCTGGTGCGCCACAGATGGCCGTCCATCAGGGCGCGGTCCAGCCAGGCGCCGGTGTCCTGCCCGGCCAACCACGATCCGGCATGCCAGACCCCCTGGGCGTCGGGTACGGGCACCCAGCTTTGCAAGCCGGTGTAGATCAGCAACAAGCCAATCAGCCAGGCCACTTGGGCGCGCCAAGCAAAGTACAAAACAATAGGTGCTGCCAAGACCGTGCACAAACCCAAACGCTGCAACACGCCAGGAAAGCGCAGGGTGCTCGGGTCCAGCGCGGGGATAAAGTTCAGCGCCAGCCCGATGGCCATGATCAGCAGGCCGCGCCGGGTGGCCTGGCCCCAGAGCTGCAACTTGTCGGCCCCAGCGAGCGCGCGGCGCTGCAAGCTCAGCACCATGGAGATGCCGCTGATGAAGACGAAAAACGGAAAAATACAGTCGGTGAGCGTCCAGCCATCCCAGGCGGCGTGTTGCAGGGGCGCGTAGACATGGCCCCAGTCGCCGGGGTTGTTGACCACCAGCATGGCCGCGATGGTCAGGCCCCGAAAAGCGTCCAGGGACTGCAGGCGTTGTTCATGCATCGGCGCTTTCCTTTCCAAAATCGGCGGGAATGCGCACCAGGGCTGCCATCGCTAAGGAGGGCAGGGTGGCGAGCAAGACCCAGCCAAAAAACGGCAAATAGCCCAGTTGCTGCTGCAGCCAGCCGCTCCACATACCGGGCAGCATCATGCCCAAGGCCATGAAGCCGGTGCAAATGGCGTAATGCGCGGTTTTGTGCGGCCCTTGGGATACCAAAATCATATACATCAAGTAGGCGGTAAAGCCCAGCCCGTAGCCAAACTGTTCGATGGCCAGCGCGGTGCTGACGGTCCACAGATCCTGCGGTTGGTACATGGCCAGCGCCACAAATACCGCGTTGGGGACATGCATCAGCAAAATGAGCGGCCACAGCGCCCGCTTGAGGCCCACCTTAGAGATCACCCAGCCCCCGAGCAAGCCGCCCAGCGTGAGCGCCGTCAAGCCCACGGTGCCGTAGGCGATGCCCACGTCTTTGGTGCTCAGTGCCAGGCCACCCTGGGCGGTGCTGTCCAGCAAAAACGGCGTCGCCAGCTTGAGCAGCTGTGCCTCGGGGAAGCGGTACAAGAGCAAAAAGCCCAGCACCGCAGCAATCCCCGGACGGGCGAAAAATGCACGAAACACACCCACAAAATCGCGCACCAGCGCGCCGGCCTGGGCCTGTCCCTGGCCGGGGACATCGGCGCTGGGTCGGGGCAGGGCGTGACGGTGGTAGAGCGCCATCAGTACAAAGAGCAGGCTCAAAACACCAAAGACAATACTCCAGGCCGTTTGCATGCTTCCGGTGCGCTCTTGCAACACGCCGGCCAAATACACCAGCCCGCCTTGCGCACCAATATTGGCCAGCCGGTAAAACGTGGAGCGCACCCCCACAAAAGCGGCTTGTTGGTGGCCGGGCAAGGCCAGCAAATAAAAGCCATCAGCGGCTATGTCATGCGAGGCCGACGCAAAAGCCATCAGCCAAAACACCGCCAGCGACATGCGGAAATAGTCCGGCCCCGGAATCGTCAGGGCCACCATGGCCAAGGCGACACCCACCACAAACTGCAGCGCCAGCACCCAGTGCCGTTTGGTGCCAAACAACTCTACGAGCGGCGACCACAGCGGTTTGATGACCCAGGGTAAGTACAGCCAACTGGTGTAGAGCGCAATCGCCGTGTTATCTACGCCCATATTTTTGTAGAAGATGACCGACAAGGTCATCACCACCACATAGGGCAGGCCCTGGCCGAAGTACAGGCTAGGAATCCAGGCCCAGGGCCTGGCGGTGGGGGCCGTGCCGTCGGTCACGCGCGGTCCAGTGCGCGGCGTACGCTGTCGCCAGCAGCGGCAAGGCGGGCGCGGGCGCTATCGATGTCGCTGCCGTTTTTGATGGCCACGACGGCCACTTTGACATGGTTGTCGCAGGCTTGCAGGGTTTGGCGGGCCAGCGCTTCGTCGCAGTCAGCTGCGCGCATGGTCAGCGCCACGGCGCGGCGCAGCAACTTGGCATTGGTGGCTTTGAGGTCGACCATCAGGTTGCCGTGCACTTTGTGCATGCGCACCATGAGCGCGCTGGAAAAGGTGTTGAGCGCGATTTTTTGAGAGGTGCCCGCTTTGAGGCGTGTGCTGCCCGAGATGATTTCGCTGCCCGTATCAAGCGTGATGCCGATGTCGGCTTGCGCTGCCAGCGGCGAGTCGGGGTTGTTGGCCATGCCAATGGTCAAGGCGCCTGCCGCACGCGCCGCCTGCAAGGCGCCCAGCACATAGGGGGTGGAGCCCGAAGCTGCCAACAAAAGCACCACGTCCTGGGGGCCGACGTGCACCGACTGCAAATCTTTGGCGCCCAGCGCGGCGTCATCTTCTGCGCCTTCAACGGCCTGAAACATCGCGCCTTGTCCACCTGCCAATAGCGCTTGCGCGCGACCATGTGGCCAGGAGAAAGTGGGGTAAAGCTCCACACTGTCGAGAACGCCCAGACGGCCCGAGGTGCCCGCGCCGGCATACAACAGACGCCCACCTGCTTGAATGCGCGGCAGCGCGGCATCTACTGCGCGTGCCAGGTCAGGGGCGGCGGCGCGTACGGCTTGCACGGCCAGCAATTGGTCGTCCACGAATGCCGCCACCAACTCTGCGCTGGCATACAAGTCCAAGTCCGGGTGTTGTGCGCTGGGGCTTTCGGTGGGGAGCATGGGCTAGGCCTCGGTAATTTTTCGGTCGCTAGGCTGGGCCAGGTAGAACCATTCATTGCCCGGTGTGGCGTTGGCGTCGGGGAACATGATGTAGCCCGCCCGCGGTGCGCGCACCTCGGTGCCGTCATGGCGGCGGGCGATCAATTCGCCTTCGGCCACAGCGTCAAAACTGGACCAGGCGCGATTAAATGTGTCTTCGGGGTGGTAGCGGTCGATGACCTGGGCCAAGCGCAAAAACTCAATATCGTTGTGGGCCGGCGGGCTGGGCTCGTCGGTCAGGCCCAAAAAGGCCAGGGTGTTGCGTATGGCGTGGTAGGCCACGTCGGGAGCATGCGGATCGGCGTGCTGCCCACACTCCAGGGTGATGGCGTAGCCACCGGTGCTGCGCATGTATTCGGTGGTGCCCACGCCATAGCTCGGGTCGGTGCTGAGCAAGTTGGCGCGCACGCTGCCCGTGGTGCGCGCCAGCCGCTCTTTGACGCCCTGCGCGTACGTGGACAGCCAGCCTTCGACGATGCGACGCGGCCCCAGGCGCAGCGCCAGGGCTTGTTCCAAATGGGCTTGATGTACAGGCTCGAGCATGCCGCTGTTATTGGCTGGGCCGATCATGGCAAAGGGCTGGCCGGGGGCACGAAAAGAATGTAAATCCAGCAAGACTTCGTGTTGTGCCAAAAGGGGGCAGAGCGCGTTGGCGACGCGGTCTTCGTTATCCCGTGGTGCGGCGCTGGGGCGCAGGTTGCGGTTGAGATTGCGCTCGCCATTGCGCTCGCCTTTGATGTAGGCCAATGGGTTGGTGACCGGCAGCAAGGTGAGGTGGCCGCGCACAATGCTGAGGTCGCCGCGCTCCATCTCGGCCAAAACACGTTCAATGCCGCGCGTGCCGCACTGCTCGCTGCCGTGCACGGCGCCGGTGATGATCAGCCGCGGGCCAGGCTCAAGGGCCGAAAATTGGTGGCTGCGCAGATGCGCGGTGGAATATTTCATTATGGCTTGCGCAAAAAACACGAAAATTCATTGTAGTGCGGGCCCCTGCGCAGGTGGGCAGCTTGGCCTTTCGCAGTCTCAAAGGCAAGTTCCGCGCATCGCCTGCAAGGCCATATCTCATTGTTATGGCCTACGGTAAGATGGCTATGCGCCCGCTCGGACCGACCGTAGTACGCTGAGCGCTTCGTTTTATCCGCTTCATGCTTGTCCCTATGACTTTTGGCCCCATTTTTTTGCTGCGACTTTTCCGGTGCTTGCGCTCTGCCGGTCTGGCTCTGGCAGCAGCCCTGGTGCTCGGTGGTTGCGCCAGTGGTGTGCGTCTGGACACCAGTTACACATCTGAAAATCAGGACAGCCGTGTGCTGTTTTTGGTGCTGCATTACACCGTGGGCGATTACGACAGCTCGCTGCAAACACTGACCAAGCCGTCCAACCGCTCGGTTTCCAGCCATTACCTGGTGCGCGATGAACCGGTGATCACTTACCGGCTGGTTGACGAAAACCGGCGCGCCTGGCACGCCGGGCCCAGCGGCTGGCAAGGGCACCGCAACCTCAACGCCAGTTCCATTGGCATCGAAATCGTCAATGCCGGGCCCCGCAAGCGTGCCGACGGCACCGAGGTATACGCGCCATATTCCACCGCGCAGATGGATGCGGTGATGGCCTTGTGCAAAGAAATCGTCGCGCGCCACAATATTCGGCCCGACCGCATCATCGGCCACAACGACATTGCCCCGGGCCGCAAACAAGACCCCGGGCCGCTGTTTCCGTGGAAGCGTTTTGCCGACGAGGGCCTGATTGCCTGGCCCGATGCCACCATGGTGGCGAGCAAAAAACCGGTCTATCAGGCCCAATTGCCCGATGCACGGTGGTTCCAAGACCGGATGACCGACTATGGCTTTAACACCTCGCGCAGCGGCCAGTGGGACGAGCTTACCCGCGACAGCATGATCAGCTTTCAGATGAAGTACCGTCCCGCCGTGTACGACGGTCGCCCTGACGCAGAAACTGCCGCGCTCCTGGATGTCGCCACCCACCCGCAAGGCATGCGCATGTCCAAACCCGGTCCTGCGGCCCAACCCTACACCACACGCTGGTAACTCCTGCTATGGCGCTTTCTTATATTTGGTCAGGCTTTTTTCTGGTGGGGTTTGCGGCAGCGCTGGCGCAGTGGTTGTTGATGGGCGATGTGGAGGTTTTCAAGCGCATCGTCGAGGGCACATTCAGCGCATCCAAAATCGCTGTCATGGACATTGCCTTGCCCCTGGCCGGTGTGATGACCTTGTGGTTGGGCTTGCTCAATATCGGCGAGAAGGCCGGCGCCATCGAGTTTGTGGCCAAAGTGATTGGGCCGTTTTTCTCGCGCATCTTTCCGCAGGTGCCGCGCAACCACCCGGCGTCGGGCCATATGGTGATGAATTTTTCGGCCAATTTTCTGGGTCTGGATAACGCCGCCACGCCTTTTGGCCTGAAGGCCATGGAAAGTTTGCAATCGATTAACCCCCATAAAGACGAGGCGAGCGATCCGCAGATCATGTTTTTGGTGCTGCAAACCTCGGGCCTGACGTTTATCCCGCTGTCCATCATTGCCCAGCGCGCGATCATGGGTGCCAAGGACCCGTCGGACGTTTTTTTACCGATCTTGGTGGCAACCTATGTCGCCACCGTGGTGGCCCTGGTGAGCGTAGCCATTCGTCAGCGCATCAACCTGTGGGACCGGGTGATTGTGGGCTGGGTGGGCGGCATCACCGCGACCTTGGGTGGCATGGTGTGGTACATGAGCAATTACATGAGCCGGCCCGAGATTGAGTTGTTTTCCAAGGTCTCAAGCAACGTGGTGCTCGCCTCTATCATCACCGCGTTTTTGATCGGCGCTTTGCGCAGACGCGTCAATGTTTTTGATGCCTTTATTGAAGGTGCCAAGGGCGGAATCCAGACCTCGTTGACCATCATTCCTTACCTGGTTGGAATGTTGGTGGCCATCAGTGTGCTGCGCAATTCGGGGGTGCTCAACTTTGTCGTGAGCGGCTTTACCTGGGTGTTTACGCAACTGGGCTGGAACAGCGATTTCACGCCCGCTTTGCCCACCGCGCTCATGAAGCCCATCAGCGGCAGCGGCGCCCGCGCGATGATGATTGATGCAATGCAGACCTACGGCGTGGACTCCTTTGTCGGTCGCCTTGCCTGTGTGTTGCAGGGGGCCACGGACACTACTTTTTACATCATTGCGCTGTACTTCGGTTCGGTGAACATCAAGCGCGCCCGCTACGCGATCGGCTATGGGATGCTGGCCGATCTGGCCGGGGTGATTGCCTCGGTGTGGATAGCCTACATTTTTTTCCATTGATTGGTCGCCATGCGCTTGCGCCATATAGAGGTCTTTCACGCCATCATGCAGGCCGGCACGATTACCGGCGCGGCCCAGCTTTTGCACATTTCGCAACCGGCGGTGACCAAGGTCTTGCAGCATTGTGAACTCAAGCTGGGCATTCCACTGTTTAACCGGGTGCGTGGCAAGCTGTATCCCACACCGGAAGCCCAGCGCCTTCGCGTAGAAATCGACAAGCTCAATAAAGACCTGGTCTCCATTCGCCGCCTGGCTAACAATTTGCGCACAGGTGAATTTGAGCTGCTGCGCTTGGTCAGCACACCCGCCTTGGGCGTTTCTATCGTGCCCTCAGCTATCGTGCAATGGGGTGAGGCGTTTCCCGGTGCGCGCTGCACGCTGGCGACGCACCATACGCGCGAGATCATCAGTGCGCTCTTGCTTAACGAGGCCGATTTGGCGCTATCGCTACACGACCCTTGTTACCCGGGCATCTTGGCCGAACCCCTTGCCAGCGGGCCGCTCATGGCTTTGTGCCCCTTGGGCAGCCCGGAGGCGATGCAAGCAGGCCCTTTGCGGGCGGGCGACATCCGCTCGCCGCTGATCGCTATCGCCGAGGGCGATCCTTTAGGCAATTTGGTGGCCGGGGCCTTGGAAGCGCAGGGCGTGCAAGCGGCCAGTCGCATCACCGTACAGACCTACCAACTGGCCTGCTCGCTGGCCGAGGCCGGCGCAGGCATGACGGTGGTAGACCCCTTTACCGCCGCCGGCGCCGATCTCCAGCGGGTGCGGGTGCGACCGCTTGAGCCGGCCTTGTCGGTACAGCTCTACCTACTCACCGCCAACAACGCGCCACCGGCGCAGTCGGCGCGTCGCCTGGTGAAATACCTGACCGAGGCGGCCCACGACAGCCTGGCTTTGGTAGGGGCCTAATTCGCCGCCCGACTGCACCATGATTGCCTGCGAAGACGTGCCCCGCGACCCCAGCTTTCAGGCACTCGCCGGTTTGGCGCATATCGATATCGATTTGCGCTACGCCACTACCAACAACTTTGTCCAGCAGGTGCTGTATGCCGGCCTCGATTGCGCCTATTTGCGCACCGAGGCGGTGTTGGCTTTGCAGCAGGCTGCGACGATGTATTTCACCCCTTATGCATTTGGAAGGCCCAGCCCATGACGGTTCAAAGACGCCAGTTTTTTCAGTCCGTTGGTGCAGGCGCGGCAGCCCTGGGCGGCACCTGTGCAGCACCTGCGCTGGCGGCCCCGGCCCTGGCGCCGGCGCCGGTCTGGCCCGTCTTGAAGGCGCGGCGTCTGCGACCGGGTGACACCCTAGGCCTATTTAGCCCCGCTAACGCCACCTTTGAGCGCGAGCCGATGCAATTGGCCATCGAGGCCATGCAGGCTTTGGGCTTTAAGGTCAAAGTCGGCGCCCATGCCCGCAGCCGCTACGGACAGTTTGCTGGCACCGACGCCCAACGCGCCAGTGACATCAACGCTTTGTTTGCCGACGATGAGGTCGCCGGCCTGATCGCCATGACGGGCGGCTCGGGCTGCAACCGCATCATTGACAAGCTGGACTATGCACTGATCCGCGCCAAGCCGAAGTTTTTCGGAGGTTTTTCGGACCTCACCGCCTTGGTCAATGGGATTCAACGCCAAACCGGCTTGGTAACTTTTCATTGCCCGGTCGCCGAGTCTGAGTGGAATGACTTTAGTCTGGCCTCATTTCGTGCCATCGTGATGCAAGCCCAATCGCCTGTGCTGCGCAACCCTAGCGGCGAAAAAGGCGATAACCTGGTGCAGACCCAAGACCGCACCAGTACCATCCGTCCTGGCATAGCGCGCGGCCGTTTAGCGGGGGGTAATTTGGCGGTTTTGTCCTCATTGGCCGGTTCGGCCTACATGCCCGATACGCGCGGCTGTATTTTGTTTATCGAAGAGATCAATGAATACATCTACCGCATCGACCGCATGCTCTCGACGCTGCGCTTGTGCGGCGCGCTCGATCAACTCGCCGGCGTGGTGCTGGGCAAATTTACCAAGTGCGAGCCCGGCGATGGGCGCTACGGCAATTTGACGCTCGATGAAGTGTTTGACGACTACTTTTTGCCCCTTCATGTACCGGTCTACCGGGGCGCCATGATTGGGCATATCAAGCGCAAGTTCACCCTGCCGGTGGGCCTGGACGCCGAGATGGACGCAGATGCTGGAACCCTGCAATTGCTGGGTGCGGCAGTTTTGTGAAGGGGCTTGAGCGCCTTGGGCACTGGACGGCGGGCGTCTTCTTGGTCGCGCTGTGCAGCGTGGCCAAGGCAGAGGATGTGCCGGCGAAGCAATTGTTTGGCCACGCGACACACGCCGCTGCCTTAGTGCCAGAGCCCATAGGCTACTACTCCAAAGGTTGCTTGGCCGGCGCGCAAGCGCTGCCAGCCGATGGCCCGCACTGGCAGGCGATGCGGCCCTCGCGTAACCGCAACTGGGGCCATCCGGCGCTGATTTCGTTTCTGGAGCGCTTCGCACCGGCTGGCGCACAGGCCAGCGGCTGGCCGGGACTCTTGATTGGTGACATGGCCCAGCCCCGTGGTGGCCCCATGCTGACGGGCCATGCCAGCCACCAACTGGGTTTAGACGCCGATATTTGGTTCCGCCCCATGCCGGTGGAGCGCATGACGCCCAGCGAACGCGACAAGCTGTCGTCTGTCTCGCTGGTGCGCGCTGATCGTTTGGATATTGAGCACGGCACGTGGACGCCCGCGCATGCAGCGGTCTTGCAGGCGGCCGCATCGGACGCGGCAGTGCAGCGCATTTTCGTCAATCCTGCTATCAAAAAAGCACTGTGTGCCAGTGAAAAAGGGGCAGCCTGGCTGCGCAAAATCCGACCCGAATACGGGCACGACTACCACTTTCACGTGCGCCTGCACTGCCCCCCTGGCGCCACCTTGTGCGAGGCCCAAGACCCCACCCCCGAGGGTGACGGCTGCGACGCCAGTTTGGATTGGTGGTTTACCCAGGAGGCCTTGCACCCCAAGCCGGCGTTACCCCCGGCGCCCTTGACGCTGGCCAAGTTGCCGCCGGCGTGCGTTGCGGTATTAAACGCAGGCATGGAAAAACGACGGCCTTAAGTCAAGGTGAAGTTTTTGCGGGCTTTTGACAGATCGCTGCCCAATCCACCACAGGCTGGGTGCTGAGCACCCAGGCATTGGCGATGGCACGTGCCTGCGGCTCGTTGTCAGGCCGGTGGGTGCGGGCTTGCCCCTCCAGGTGCAAAGCGGTGCTGCCTCCACCGTCAAAATTGATGGCTTCAAAAACGCTTTGCGTCTGCATCAAGCGCGCCAGTTTTGCCAGCGGTAGTCCGGTTACGAATTTCTGCCGGCCTTCGGCGGCCACCCACACCATGGTTTGGCCCTGGGTGTCCAAGCCGATCGCCGAGCGCGGATGCGTCGTGGTGCAAAACGCGCCGCACTGCGCATCATCGGCGTCGCTGCGGGCACGCCCAGACTGCACCAAGGATTGCACACCCGCAGCGGCATCGACCCATGCCGGCGACTCCAGCGCAGGCGCTTGGTGTAGCGCCTGACAGCGCTGCCCGGCGCTGCAAGCGAGTACCGGACTGTCGGCCAGGCGGTAATTTCCCTTCCACACTTGCGCTTGCGAGACCGTGTGTCCGCGTGTCAAAAATTCTTTGCTAAAAAACGAGGCGTTCATGCTCGCAACAATAGGAGGACGGTCCAGGTCTGGCATTTGCAGGCCCGCGCAAGATTGGGGCGTTAAGGCCAGATGCAGATCAGGCTGGGTCAGGTCCAGGCGCAGCCAATGGAGCCGGTGCATGCTGTCGGTGCCCTCGATGGGGATGTCTTGGCGCGCGTACTGCAGGCCGGCACGCACTGTTTCCCAGGAAAGCGCCTGTGCCCACACCAAGGGCGTCAGAGCCTGTGCGGCGGCCCATAAAAATAACAGACCGAGCCTGCGCATGAACGGGGCCCTGGCGAACGCCCCGCTCAATGCGGGCCCGCTACCCATTGAATGATGCTGTCAATAACCGGGCGCCCTTTGGCCGGGGCCTCGTCGTGGTTGAGCATGGTTACCACCACCCAAGTGTTGTTTTCTTGGTCTTGTACATAGCCTGCTAAAGCCACCACGTTGCGCAAAGTGCCGGTCTTCAGACGCGCACGACCTTGGACGGGGGTGTCCTTAAAGCGCCGTCCCAAGGTCCCGTCGATACCGGCCACCGGCAGGCTGCCCAACAGTTCGGGTGCAAAAGGCCCACGGTAGGCGTTCTCCAATACGGCGGCCAATTGCTGTGCGCTGATGCGCTCGCTGCGCGAGAGCCCCGAGCCGTTGTCCATCACCAGGCCCGCACTCGGTATGCCTTTGGCACTAAACCATTCGTTGACGACGCGCGCTGAAGCGGCCAGCGTTGGTTCGCCGGGCGCCACTTTTTGTGCACCGAGGCGCAGGTAGGTCAGGCGCGTAAGGGGGTTGTCCGAGCGCTTCATCATGCCGCGCGCCACTTCGGCAAAGGGGCGGCCCAAGTGGGTAGCCAAGAGCACTGCGCCGGCGGGCGTGGCCGCTTCGAGGTCCGGGCCGCTGATGCGTCCACCCAACTGCTCCCACAGCTGCCGCACCACGGCAGCAGTAAGCCATTGGCGGTCTAGCAAATGCAGCTCCAGCGTTTGGCTGCAGTTTTTAGGAAATTGACCGAGAAAGCGAATGCGCGTGCGCCCCCCCTCTGTGCTGGTCTGGGGGAGGGCCCAGCTGTCTTCCCATTGGGCACAACTGTTGTCGTTTAACAACATCGCACTGGTATCGAGATCTAAATTTTTCAGGGCCGGGCTGGTGCGCACGCTGACGCCTTTTTCGTCGGAGGTCAGCACATAGCTCAGCAGGCCGGAGTTGAGGTAGAGCGCGTCCGGAATCAGGTTGTACTGAAACTCGGGCGAGGCATCAAAAGGCGCTGCCCCGACATCCAAGCGGGGTGGATTAAACAGCTGGCGGTCCACGACCAGGCCGCCACGAATGTCCTGAACGCCTTGCTCGCGCAATTGGCGCAGCAGGCCCCACAAGCTGTCCCAATCGAGGTCGCTATCGGCTCCGCCGCGCAGGTAGAGTGGCCCGTGCACTGTGCCTGCTTTGGGGGGCGCTGCGACGAGCAAGTCGGTGCGCCCGCGTGCATTGGTGCCCAGACGTTCCAGCGCCACCAGCGTGGTGACTATCTTCATGGTGGAGCCGGGCTGCTGGGCTTGCTGCGGGTTGATGGCCAGGCCCGTCGCCTTGCCAGTAAGCGGGTAGGCCACCACACCCAGCGTTTCTGTGCCCATGCCAGCTTTGTCCAGGGCGGCCCGCACGGGTGGCGGCACAAAGGCTTGCGGGGGCGCGCTCGCGCACGCCGTGAGGGTGCCTAAGCAAAGGGCGAGCAACCAGCGGTGTCTCGCGATCGGCGCCGCGTAAACAGGCACTTCGTGATGATTTAAACCAGGGCTTGGGATCTGCATGGTGCCATTCTCCCCATTTTTGGTGATAAGTCGGGCAGCAGTTTGCGCTACTCATCGATATTCCTATGGGACTATTCCTTAAAGTTATGGTTTGCAGGCTATGATTCATGACATCTGTGTGAAATGATTGGTTCTTACCCCCCTTGTTGACATTGGGGTTTTGGGTCAACATGCAGGGTATTAAGTTGGATATAGCCGAATTTAGGTGCGTGCATTTGCATGGGCTTGCATTGGCTGAAATAAATAGGAGTAGGTAAATTGAAAATTAACAAACTCGCCCATGCCATCGCCCTTACGGGACTGGCCACTGCGGCCTTTGCGCAAACCGCGCCTGACGCGCAATTGCAGCGCGTCGAGGTCACTGGAAGCAGTATCAAACGTGTCGCCAGCGAAGGGGCTTTGCCCGTGCAGGTGATATCCAGCGAAGATTTGAAACGCCAGGGTATTGTGACTGCCGAGCAGTTAATGAGCGTCCTGAGCGTAGCGGGTAATGGCCTCGATAATTTGGCAAGCAACTCGGACGTGGCCGCAGGCTCCGGTCGCGGTAGCAATGGACTTTCGGCCGCTAATTTGCGCGGTCAGGGCTCCAATAACACCCTGGTTTTGCTCAATGGTCGCCGCCTTGCGGCCCACGGACTGAACGGCGGTTCGGTCGACCTGAACCAAATCCCCATGGCTGCCGTGGAGCGGGTTGAAATTCTGAAAGACGGCGCCTCTGCCGTGTATGGCACGGACGCTATTGGTGGTGTGATTAACTTCATCTTGAAGAAAAACTACCAGGGCCTCACCGTTTCTGCCTTCACCGACGTGACGCAGCAAGGTGGCGCAAATGTCAACCGCTTGAGCGTGACCGGCGGTGCTGGCAACCTTGACACTGATAAATTTAATTTCATCGTCGGTTTGACCCGCAGCGAAAACCAGGCCTTGTTCGGAAGCCAGCGTGGGTTTATCAATACGAATCAGCCCAACCGCGGCGTGTCGCCCGACACGGGTGGAACACCGGTAGCCACGGTGGTGGGTATTGCAAGCCTGTGGTCTGGATTGAGTAACAAAACCTCTACCGGCCCGGTTCTGCCCGGTTCCACCCAAACCTATGCCCGTGTCAACCCCTTGGCATTGCCTGGTGGTGCGGGCTGCAGTTCAGTTCCTGGCATGGCGCCCTATGAATACATGCTATGGCAAGGTACGCTGAGCAACAAATACTCTTGTACTTTTGACACCGGAGTTGCCGCGACCTTGCAGCAACCTGTGACCAACACCAATTTGGTGGCAAGGGGCACCTTGCGTATCGGTGAGCATGAACTCTATGGCGAGGTGACCCAGGCGAGCGTCAAATCGTCCAAGGTGTTCTCGGCACAGCAGCTCAGCAGCTCGGCGACAGTGCTCTCTGGCACGGCACCTTACCAAATTAACAACCCGCTGTACAACCTGTCCTATCCCAGCACCGGTTCCTCGTACAACTCGGTGTTCAACCAAATGGTGGCAGTGTTCCCGACTCTGGAAGCCAACCGCGGGCAGCCCTTGGCATTTCGGTGGCGCTGCGTTCCGTGCGGTCCGCGCCAATATGACACGACGACCGACACATCGCGCGCCTTGCTGGGCTTAGAGGGCCCACTGCCCGGCGTCGCCGATTGGGATTACCGTGCTGGTATTTCTTCCGCCAGTAGCGAGTCGTCCTCCATTTTGGGTGGTGGCTATTACTTTGGCGCCCCCTTGGCATCGGCCATCAACACCGGGGTGCTGAACCCCTTCTTGGCGCCTAACCAAGCGCAGACAGCGGCTGCTACGTCGGCGTTGTCGGCGGCATCGGCTACCGGCGTTAAGCTCTACGGCGGCAAGTTCACTTTGGTCCAGGCAGATGCCAAGACCAGCGGCCCTGTCTTCAAGATGGCGGGCGGTGATGCCATGGCGGCGGTGGGCGTAGACCTGCGTACCGAGAAGTTTGCATTCAACGGCAAAGATACCGATCTGATTACCCAAATTGGCATCCCCAACGCGGCCTTTGATTACGTCAACACCATGGACACCATGACACGCGATATCAAAGCGGTGTATGGCGAGTTGCTGTTGCCCATTACCAAAGAATTGGAAGCAACCGTGGCAGTGCGTCGTGACGACTACACAGGCTTTGGTGCCACGACCAACCCTAAAGTGTCCTTGCGCTTTGCGCCGGTTGAGCACTTCATGGTGCGCGGTTCGTACAACACGGGCTTTCGGGTGCCGGACTTCAAGCAGCAGTTCTTTGGCGTGACAGAGTCTCCTGGCGGCACCAACACGGTCGATCCGGTCACTTGCCCCGCGCTCAAGGTTTCCACCACCCCTGGCTGCCAAGCCATTGTGTTCACTACGCTTTTCGGTGGCAACGCTGCACTGCAGCCTGAAAAGAGCAAGCAAGGCACGGTCGGATTTGTGTGGGAACCTACCCAAGGCATGGCCGTGGGCGCCGACTGGTGGACCATCAACAAGACCGGCACTATCCAAGCGGCTGGCCTGACAGGCGCCAATGGATTGCTGGCCAACTACGCGTCCTTCTCCAGCAACTTCATCCGTGATGCTGCCGGCAATATTGTCCAAGTCGACACGCGCTGGATTAACGCTGGCGAGACCGTTACCACCGGTGTGGACATCAATGCCAGCATGAACGGCAAATTGGATACAGCGCGCTGGGGCATCATGCTTGAGGGCACTTATCTGCTGGAGAAAAAATCCCGTCCGGTGCCCAGTGCCGCATTTGGCGCCAGCTTGATTGGCCAGTTCAACGCCAACGACGACCCTGCACTGCTGTGGAAGCATTCATTGACAGCCAGTTACTCCGATGGCCCCTGGTCCGCCTCCATTACCCAGCTGTACCGCAGTGGCTACAAGCAAGCTGTCATTTACGTGCCGACCTACACACCGACAGAATGGAATCCTGACGTAGAGGCATACATCCTGTACAACACCAGCGTGACCTATAGCGGCATCAAGAACCTGGATCTGACCTTTGGCATCAAGAACTTGTTCAATACCGATCCGCCGTTTGCCATTAGCTATGACACCAACACCGGTGCCGGTAGCTCATGGGATCCACGCGTAGCCGATCCGCGCGGTCGTGCCTACACGATGCAGGCCACTTACAAGTTCTGATTCGTCTGAACCTGCAGCAAGAAAAAACCCCGCCAGCGCAAGCCGGCGGGGTTTTTTTATGGACCTCGCATGAAGGGCCGCTAGTGGGTTTTGGTCACCTTGGCCAAAAAGCGCGGCGCATCAGGGTTGCGACCCCGCGCACGGGCCAGGGCCTCGACCATGGGGTAGAAGCTCTGGATGACGGCAATCGGATCCAGGTCTTGCCCGCTGGTAACTGCCAAGGGCAGATTGGCCGCCGGTGTTCCTTCGGGGGCGGCCAAAAGCACCTTGGCGCCACGCTCGCGCATATCGCTGGCAAAACTGAGTAATCCGGCCTGCGCCGGACCACGCGGGGCCAAGACCAGCAAGGGGTAGCCCTCATTGATCAGCGCCATTGGGCCATGGCGGACCTCGGCGCTGGAGAAGGCCTCGGCCTGGATGCCACAGGTTTCTTTGAACTTGAGCGCCGCTTCCAGCGCAACGGGCATGCCCGTGCCACGCCCGATCACAAACAGGCGGTCAGCGTCCTGCAATACGTCCAAAGCGGCTGACCAATCCATGCGCGCGGCGCGCTCCAGTGCCTCGGGTAAGGCGGCCAGTGCTGTTTGCATGGCGGGGTCGTTTTGCCAGGCGGCGACCACACGGGCCCCTGCCACCAGCTGGGCGATATAGCTTTTGGTAGCGGCCACGCTGTGCTCCTGGCCCGCATGCAGCGCAAACGCCCATTGCGCGGCGCGCGCCAGCGGCGAGTCGACTTCATTGACCAAAGCGGCCGTAATAGCGCCGCCTTGGCTGAAAAACTCGGTGGGTGCCACCAAGTCTGGGCTTTGGCCGGATTGTGAAAATGCCAAAGACAGCAATCCCTGGCAGCGCATTTGCGATTGGTAGAGCGTGATGAGCGACATCGGCAGCGAGGTCACCAGCCGGCCCATGCGCGCCATCACCAGATAGGCCAGGAATTGGGCGGCGTGGTCCGAGCTGCCGCGCGCAACCGTCAGCACCGCGCTGGGGTCCCGGCCGCGCAACAGGGCGCCAAACGCCGCGTATTTTTCTTGGTCCTGGGCCAGTTGCTGGGCCACCATCTGGGGCGCCTGCAAGGCTTCAGTGAGCATGGCGGTGCTCATAGCGGACGCCCCAAGAGGTGGACCGATTGCAGGGCCAGGTCGCGGTTCAGCACCACCATGTCCGCCCACGCGCCGGGCTGCAGGCGGCCCCGGTCGGTCAGGCCCATGAAGTCAGCCGCGTGGGTCGAGACGCGTTGCGAGGCCTCCAAAATGCCCAGGCCCAAGCTGTCCACGAGATTGCGCAAGGCCTGGTCCAGCGTCAAGGTGGAGCCGGCCAGCGTGCCGTCCTCAAGCCGCACGCCGCCCATGCATTTGTAGACGGTGTGTTGCCCTAATTGGTAGGGGCCATCGGGCATGCCGGTGGCGGCCGTAGAGTCGCTGACACAGTAGAGGCAGGGCACTGCGCGCAAAGCCACCCGGATGGCCCCCGGGTGCACATGGATGAGGTCCGGAATAATTTCGGCGTACTGGGCGTGCGCCAAAGCCGCGCCGACCATGCCTGGGGCGCGGTGGTGCAGGCCGGTCATGGCATTGAACAAATGCGTAAACCCACTGGCGCCACGGGCCAAGGCCTGCACGCCGTCCTCATAGGTGCCGCTGGTGTGGCCGATTTGCACGCGCATGCCCTGGGCACACAGGGCGTCGATCAGATGCATATTGCCAGGAACCTCGGGCGCCAGCGTGATGAGCCGAATGGGCGCCAATTGGCTAAGTTGCTGCAGTTCAGGTGCGGCCAAAGGGCGGGCAAAAGCGGGTTGCGCGCCCAGCTTGTCTTCGTTGATATAGGGGCCTTCCAGATGCACACCCAAGATATGGGCACCGTCGCGAGGCATGTCGCGGCATACGTCTTGAATGCCGTGTAATGCTTGTGCAATGTCTGCCAAAGGCGCGGTCATGGTGGTTGCCAGCAGCGCGGTGGTGCCGTGTTCGGCGTGGACTTGGCAGATCTTTCGGGCGGCATCGCCCCCTTGCATGATGTCGCGCCCACCGCCACCGTGCACGTGCAGGTCGATAAAGCCGGGCAGCACCAGAGGCAGCCCTGATTCCCGCGCCTGGGCCTCGCTGACGGGCACGCCCTCGATGTGCGCGATCCGTCCCTCAGGCGTGCAGCCCATGCTGCCCTGGACGAATCCAGAGGGTGTAAGGATGTTGCCGCTGATCGATTCCACTGTTGTGTCCTATTTAAAGCGCAAGCTTAGCATCCCCATTTGTGGCGATCTCTGGTGGCTAGTTGCCCGACGGCCGACATATTCGATTTACAGGCTGAATATATAAATTAATTGCCATAAATTTAAGAAAAATATTCCATGCTTGACCCATATCAATTCGGACAGCCCACGTCGGATTTGTAATGCATCTAGCCTGGCTTTATGTCACCTACAGATTGTTCGATGGGCTTGAGGCAGTCATTCTCTAATGAATACCAAACAATGATGCGCCGGATATATCTTTGGGCGGGCAGCCTGGTGGTGGGCTGCGCGATCGGCTATTTGGTTTACCAATGGCTTATCGGCCCTCAGATATATCTGGAACCCGTGGGAACGGGCACTTTGGTGCATACGATTGTGGCCAGCGGTCGGGTGCAGAGCGAGCACCGCATTAATCTGGGTGCGCAAATCACGGGGACGGTTAGCAAGGTGCTGGCCGATGAAGGGCAAAAGGTCGCGCGCGGGCAGTTATTGCTGGCGCTGGACAGCGCAGAACTGAGCGCCAGCGTAGCCCAGGCGCGCGCTGCCCAGCAACTGGCGGCGAGTAATGTCCGCATGGTTCAGGAGGTCAAGGCGCCGCTGGCCAAGCAGGCCTTGGTCCAGGCTGAAATCAACGTTTTGAGCGCACAAAGGGCTGTAGTGCGCGCGCAAGCGCTGTTTGCCCAAGGGTTTTATGGCGGTGCAAGCAATGAGGACGCACAGCGCGCACTGGAGATCGCCCAATCCCAGTTCAGCAGCGCCCAACATCAATGGACCAGCGTGCAGCCTGGCGGCAGTGAAGCTGCCAGCGCACAAGCGGCTTTGGTACAAGCGCAGGCGGCGCTGCAAACCCAGTTGGCGCGATTTCGTTACAGCCAAATCCTGGCGCCCCAAGCGGCTGTGGTGATGGCCCGCAATGTAGAGGAGGGCGACGGCGTGGTGCCCGGCAAGGTATTGATGGTGTTGTCGCCCCTGGGTTCAACCCAGCTGATTTTGCTGATTGACGAAAAGAATTTGAAGTGGCTGCGACTGGGTCAGCGCGCTACTGCGTCCGCCGACGCCTACCCGGAGCGCAAATTTGCCGCCCACGTGGCCTTTATCCACTCGGCGGTAGACGCCCAGCGCGGCGCCATTGAGGTGCGTCTCGATGTGTCAGAGCCCGTGGACCTGCTCAAGCAGGACATGACGGTGTCGGTCGATATCGAGGTGGCACGGCGCCCGCAGGCGGTGCTGCTGGCGCAGACGGCCATCCATGATTTTGATTCCGTAGCCCCTTGGGCCCTGGTCGTGCGTGATGGAAAAGCCGTGCGTCAAAGCCTGCGCTTGGGCCTGGTCAGCCAGGGAAAAGTCCAGGTACTGCCGGGTTTACAAGCCGGCGAGATGGTCGTTCCTACGGCGCAAACCGGCGTGCGCGAGGGCGGGCGCATCCGCCAGGCGCTGCCATGACCGCCAAAATTGGCTGCCTTTTGAGGGCGTCGTCGCCCTGCGGTTTTTGCGCGAGGGGCGGATTCAAACCTTGTTTATCGTGGTGGGCATCGCCATCGGGGTGGCTGTGATCATTTTCATGTCGGCTTTGCTCAACGGATTGCAGGCCAATTTTGTCAACCGGGTGCTGACTGGGCAGGCCCATATCCAATTGCTTGCCGCCAAAAATCGGGTTCTTCCGCTGGGTACGGCGCAAGATGTCTTGGAGGCAGCCACGGTGCAGATACCGCTGCAGCGCGCCCAGGGCATCGACCAGTGGCAAAGTGTGATGGAACAGCTCCAGCAGATGCCCGAGGTCCAGGTCGTCTCGCCGGCCGTGCTGGGCGCGGCCTTGATCACGCGCGGCGAGGCCAGTCGCTCGGTGTCGGTGGTGGGCATGCTGCCGCAGCGGTATTTCCGCATCATCCCCTTGCGCGAGAAAATGGTGCAGGGCTCGGCCGAGGTGGGTAGCGACACGATATTGATCGGCACCGAATTGGCGGCCGACCTGGGCGTGGCGCTGGGCGACCCGCTGCGCGTGTCCACCGTGAACGGTACCGTGCTCACGCTGAAGGTTTTAGGCATTTTTGACCTGGGTAACAAGGGCGCCAATAGCCGCAACGCATTTATGGCCATGCGCACCGCGCAAAGCATGTTTGGCTTGAGCGGTGGTGCCTCGATTCTGGATGTCACCCTGACCGATATTTACGCTGCCGAGCGCATCGCCCAGCAAATTCAAAGCCACACCGGCTTGCAAGCCGATAGCTGGATGAAAACCAATGAGCAGTTTTTCACCGCCGTGCGCGCGCAGACCACGGCCAATACTGCGATTCGCTTTTTTGTAGGCCTGTCGGTGGGCTTTGGCATCGCCAGCGTGCTCGTGGTGTCGGTGGTGCAGCGCTCGCGCGAGATTGGCATCTTGCGCGCCATGGGCGTGCGCCGGGTGCAGATCATGCGGGTGTTTTTGCTGCAAGGTGGGCTTTTGGGCCTGGGCGGCGCGCTGATGGGGGCGCTCATCGGCGCGCTGGCGATGGTCGTGTGGCAGCGCGTCATGCGCAATGCCGATGGCAGCATCATGTTTGCGATGGTGATGGATACCGCATTGTTCGTGCAGTCCCTGGTTTTGGCGAGTTTGACCGGCCTGCTTTCGGCATTGGCGCCTGCGCTGCGGGCTGCACGTTTGGATCCTGTCGTGGCGATCCGCACCTAGGGTGATCTTGGCCGTGACCGCGCAAAGCAACACGCCCGTCGCCCAGCCCATTTTGGAGTTGCAGGGTCTACGTAAGTCCTTCAATGTTGGCGCGGACAATGAGACCGAGGTCTTGCACGGCATTGATTTGAAGCTGTATCCGGGCGACTTTTGTGCCGTCATCGGCCCCTCGGGTTCTGGCAAGAGCACTTTGCTCAATATTGTGGGGTTGCTGGACCGGCCCAGCAGCGGCAGTTTGTGGATAGACGGCATGCAGACCACCGCACTCAACGACGCCAAGTTAACGCAGCTGCGTGGGCACCGCATAGGCTTTGTGTTTCAGTACCACCACTTGCTCAGTGCCTTTAGCGCATTGGAAAACGTGATGATGCCGCTCTATGCCGACCGCGGTTTTCGTGATGCACAGATGCGCGAGCGGGCGGCCGGTCTGCTCGATAGCGTCGGTATGTCGCCCTGGCTGCATGTGCCCGCCAACCGGCTCTCGGGGGGGCAGCAGCAGCGGGTGGCTGTCGCCCGCGCCTTGGCCATGCGCCCCGGGCTGATCCTGGCCGACGAGCCCACCGGAAATTTGGACACCCAAGGTGCTGACGGGGTGTTTGCGCTCTTTCGCAAGGTGTGTAAAGAGCAATCGACAGCGGTGCTTTTTGTCACCCACAACCCTTTGCTCTCTGCCCGATGTGAGCGCACGATTGAAGTGGTGGACGGGAAAATCAAGGGTGAGGGTTTTCCCTAGGAAAAAAATTCCAGAAAATTCCTTCAATCTTCAACTATTCAAGCTGAAATTACCCTATTCTTCGACCTAGGCTATCAACGAGGAGTGGGGATGAAAATCGTGTGTATCGGCGGCGGTCCGGCGGGTTTGTACTTTGCACTGCTGATGAAAAAACTCGGTCCGCAGCATGAGATTCGGGTGGTCGAGCGCAACAAGCCCTATGACACTTTCGGCTGGGGCATTGTGTTTTCAGACCAGACCATGGAGGCGATGCAGCGCTGGGACCCGGAGTCGGCCGGCCACATCAAGCAGGCCTTTAACCACTGGGATGACATCGAGTTGCACTTCAAAGAGCGGGTTATCCGCTCGGGCGGCCACGGTTTTGTGGGCATTGGGCGCAAGAAGTTGCTCAATATTTTGCAAGCGCGCTGCGAGGCGCTGGGTGTGGAACTGGTCTTTGAGCACGATGCAGGCTCGGACCTGGACTATCCCGAGGCCGATCTGATCATCGCCAGCGACGGCCTCAACTCCAAAGTGCGCACGCGCTTGGCGCAGGTATTTCAGCCCGATATCGTGACGCGGCCCAACCGCTACATTTGGCTAGGCACCAACAAGCCATACGACGCCTTCACCTTTTTGTTCGAAAAGACGGAGCACGGCTGGGTGCAGGCGCATATTTATAAGTTTGACGAGAACACCTCGACCTTCATCGTCGAATGCCCCGAGGAGGTCTGGCGGGCCCATGGGCTGGACCAAGCGGACCAGGAGCAGTCCATAGCGTTTTGTGAAAAAGTATTCGCCAAGAACTTGCAGGGCGCCAAGCTCATGACCAATGCGCGCCATTTGCGCGGATCGGCCTGGCTTAATTTCCAGCGCGTGACATGCAAGCAATGGTCGCACTTCAACGGAAACAGCCACGTGGTACTAATGGGCGATGCTGTGCACACCGCCCACTTTGCCATCGGCTCAGGCACCAAACTAGCTCTGGAAGACGCCATCGAGCTGGTGCGCCAGTTCACCGAGCGGGGCGATAGGGCAGAGTGCATTGCGCCGGTGCTGGAGCAATACCAAGGCCTTCGCGCGGTCGATGTGCTGCGCCTGCAAAACGCCGCCTGGAACGCCATGGAGTGGTTCGAGGTCTGTGGTCAGCGTTACTGCGATCCTTTAGAGCCCGAGCAATTCATGTACTCCATGCTGACCCGCAGCCAGCGGATCAGCCATGAAAACCTGCGCTTGCGGGATGCCCGTTGGCTGCAGGACTATGAGCGCTGGTTTGCCCGGGGTAGCGCGGTGTCGGATGGACGCCCGCCCATGTTTACGCCCTTTAGCCTGCGCTCTGTGACCCTGAAAAACCGGGTGGTGGTCTCGCCCATGGCGCAATACCAGTGTCTGGACGGGCGGGTGGCCGACTATCACCTGGTGCATTTGGGCGCCCGTGCCCTGGGCGGCGCGGCCATGGTCATGGCCGAGATGACCTGTACCAGCGCCGATGCCCGCATCACCCCCGGCTGCCCGGGCCTCTGGAACGATGCGCAGATGCACGACTGGGCGCGCATCGTGGCCTGGGTGCACCAGCACTCGGATGCCAAAATCGCCATGCAAATCGGCCATGCCGGTGCCAAAGGCAGCACGTGCGTGCCTTGGCAGGGCGGCGGCATGGACCAGCCGCTGCCCACAGACAACTGGCCCCTGGTGGCGGCCTCGGCCAAGCCCTACCTGGACGGCGGGCCCTTGCCCCGCGCTATGGACCGCGCCGACATGGACCGCGTCAGGGCCGACTTTGTGGCCTCCACGCTGCGGGCCGCCCAGGCCGGCTTTGATTGGCTGGAGTTGCACTGCGCGCACGGCTATTTGCTCTCGGGATTCATTTCGCCATTGAGCAATCAACGCACCGACGACTATGGTGGCAGTTTGGAAAACCGCTTGCGCTACCCGCTGGAGGTTTTTGCTGCGGTGCGGGCGGCTTGGCCGGCGCACTTGCCCATGTCGGTGCGGATCTCGACGCACGACTGGGTGCAAGGCGGCATCACACCGGCTGACGCGGTCCTTATCGCGCGGGCTTTCAAGGCAGCGGGAGCGGATATGCTGGACTGCTCCAGCGGCCAAGTCAGCCCGCACCAGCGGCCAAGCTACGGCCGCATGTACCAGACGCCGTTTTCCGACCGGATTCGGCAAGAAGCCCAAATCGCGACCATGGCGGTGGGCGCCATCAGCGAGGCCGACCATGTCAACAGCGTGATCGCCGCAGGCCGCGCCGATTTGTGCGCCATTGGCCGGCCGCACCTGGCCAACCCCGCCTGGACGTTGACCGAGGCAGCGCGTATTGGCTACCCCGGTTTGGCCTGGCCGCAGTCTTATGAGGCGGGTAAAGCGCAATTGGAGGCCGGCTTTGCCCGCGAGCGTTCTTTGCAGGCCCAAAGTGCGGCCAGCCAGGAGCGTGTCGCATGAACGCGCGCCAAAGCACCGATATGGAGCAGCGCGCGCATGCTGATCACCATGCCTCTTTGCGCCTGTGGCTGCGCCTGCTTTCGTGTACCACCCGCATTGAGGACACCATTCGCCAGCGCCTGCGCGAGCAATTTGGTATCACCTTGCCGCGCTTTGACCTGATGGCCCAACTGGAGCGAGAGCCCGACGGCCTGACCATGGGCGAAGTTTCGCGCCGCATGATGGTGACCGGCGGAAACGTCACCACCATCGTCGACCAACTCGAGCGCGAGCATTTGGTGCAGCGCAGCGCCGTGCCGGGCGACAGGCGCGCTTACCACCTGACACTGACCGAGGCCGGGCGCCAGGCCTTTGCCACCATGGCCCAAGCCCACGAGGCCTGGGTGCTCGAACTGATGTCCCCGCTATCAGCCAAGGAGCAAACCCAGCTGGGCACGCTGCTTGGCACCCTCAAAACCGCCCAGGCGCCCGTGGCGCCCCAACGCCCATCCCAGGAGAAACCATGAGTACCAACTACCTGCCCGGCAAGCCCCAGCAACTTCCGGGGCACAATGTCTCGCTGCAAAACCATCGTACAAAGCACTTTAAGTTCAGCGTCCAAGATAGCGTCGCTACTATCAGTTTGAACCGACCGGAGCGCAAAAACCCGCTTTCCTTGGAGTCCTATGCCGAGTTGCGCGACTTGTTTCGGACCATGGCCTACGCCAGCGATGTGCACGCCATCGTGCTCACCGGCGAGGGCGGCAATTTTTGCTCCGGCGGCGATGTGCATGAAATCATCGGCCCGCTCACCACCCTGGATATGCCCGGCCTGCTGACCTTCACTCGCATGACGGGCGATCTGGTCAAGGCCATGCGCGCCTGTCCGCAGCCCATCATTGCCGCGATCGACGGCATTTGCGCCGGCGCCGGGGCTTTGTTGGCCCTGGCCTCGGACATGCGCTTTGGCACGGCGCGTAGCAAAACCTATTTTTTGTTCAATAAGGTCGGTCTGGCCGGCTGCGACATGGGCGCCTGTGCGCTCTTGCCCCGCATGATCGGGCAGGGCCGCGCCAGCGAATTGCTGTTTAGTGGCCGGGGTCTGGGCGGCGAGGAAGCCGAGCGCTGGGGTTTTTACAACCGCGTCTGCACGCCCGAGGCGCTGGCTGCCGACGCCCAGGCCATGGCGGCGCAACTGGCCGGTGGGCCGACTTTTGCCAACGCCATGACCAAGAAAATGCTCCAGCAGGAGTGGAATATGGGCGTTGATGAAGCCATCGAGGCCGAGGCCCAGGCGCAGGCCATCTGCATGGCCACCAATGACTTTCACCGGGCCTACCACGCCTTTGTCGCCAAGCAAACACCCGTGTTTGAGGGGAATTAGCCATGGCCCCAACGCGGACAGATTTTGTGCAGTGGCCGTTTTTTGACGCCAAGCACCGCCCATTCAAGGCCGAACTCGATGCCTGGTGCGCAGCGCACTTGGCCGACCAGGAAGCTAAGGAAGATCGCGCCGCGGTCGACGCCCGCTGCATTACCTTGGTGCGGCGACTAGGGCAGGGCGGCTGGTTGGCACATGCCGTGGCAGGCACGGCGCACGGCGGCAAGGAGGCGCAGATTGACACCCGCTGCTTATGCCTTTTGCGCGAAACGCTGGCCTACCACGAAGGCCTGGCCGACTTCGCTTTTGCCATGCAGGGCCTGGGCAGCGGCGCCATCAGCTTGTTGGGAACGGCGGCGCAACAAGCGCAGTACTTGCCGGGCGTGGTGCGCGGCGAGCGCATTGCCGCCTTTGCGCTCAGTGAGCCCGAGGCCGGCTCGGATGTGGCCGCCCTGCAGTGCAGCGCCACTGCGCTGGGGCAGGGCTACGAATTGAACGGGCGCAAAACCTGGATCTCCAACGGCGGAATCGCCGATTTTTACCTTGTCTTTGCACGGACCGGCGAGGCGCCCGGCGCGCGCGGGATTTCCGCCTTCATCGTTGATGCCACAAGCCCCGGTCTGGAGATCGAAGAGCGCATCGACGTGATGGCGCCCCACCCATTAGCCACTTTGCGCTTTGACCGGGTGCAAGTGCACGAGACGGCGCGCATCGGTGCCGCAGGCGCTGGCTTTAAGGTGGCGATGGCGACCTTGGACGTATTTCGTACCTCGGTGGCCGCCGCCGCGCTGGGCTTTGCCCGCCGGGCGTTGGATGAGTCCTTGGCCTGGGCGAAGCAGCGAAAAATGTTCGGTCAAAGCCTGGCAGACTTTCAAATCACCCAAAGCAAACTCGCCGAGATGGCCACTTTGCTGGACGCGGCCGCTTTGCTGACTTACCGTGCCGCATGGCTGCGCGACCAGGGACAGAGCGTTACCCGTGAAGCGGCCATGGCCAAGATGAATGCCACTGAGAGCGCGCAGCGCATCATTGACATGGCGGTCCAAATGCATGGCGGCATGGGCGTCAAAAAAGGGGTGGTGGTGGAGTCCTTGTACCGCGAGATTCGCGCGCTGCGCATTTACGAAGGCGCCACCGAAGTGCAACAACTGATCATTGGGCGCGACCTGCTCAAGGGCTAAGCACCATGCACGACTGGAACCTCCTTCTGCCCAGCGGCCACGCCGACAGCTTTGCGCGAGACCACCTTCCTCCGGCCGATCAATGGCCTGTCTTTGATATTGCCGGCGCAGCGTTGGACTACCCCGATTGGATCAATTGCGGCCAGGAATTAGTAGACGGCCATGTGCAGGCAGGCAAGGGCGAGCGCATTGCTATCCGGGGCATGGCCCCCGGGCCCGACGCTCCTGTGCCCGTGGCCTGGACCTACGGCCAGTTGATGCAGCAGTGCCACCGCATTGCCCAGGTCTTGACGGTAGATATGGGCTTGGTGCCCGGGAACCGTATCCTGTTGCGCGGGGCCAATACGCCGATGATGGCCGCCTGCTTTCTGGCTGCCTGGCAGGCCGGTCTGGTGGTGGTGCCGACGATGCCTATGTTGCGCGCGGCGGAGTTATCCGTTGTCATTGAAAAAGCGAAGATCTGCGCGGCTTTGTGCGACGCCGCTTTGCTCGAGGAGTTGCAACACTGCATGGCGCCAGAGCATGTGCATTACCAGCCGGTGTTGCGTACCATCATGCCCTTTCGCAGTCTGGCGGCCGATGCTTTGGAGGCGCGGATGCAGGTTCACAGCGGCCCCTATCAGCCAGAGCGCACCAGCCGCGACGATGTCTGCCTGATTGCCTTTACCAGTGGCACGACCGGCAAACCTAAAGGAACCATGCACTTTCACCGCGATGTGCTGGCCATGTGCGACCTTTTCCCGCGCTCGGTGTTGCAGATGGGCCCTGAGGACGTGGTGTGCGGAACGCCTCCGTTGGCATTTACCTTCGGGCTGGGTGGGCTGCTGACATTTGCGCTTCGCCATGGTGCCAGCACGGTGCTGCTGGAGCGCCATACGGCCGAGTCTTTGCTGCAAGCCATTGAAACCTATGGGGCCACGCAGTGTTACACCGCGCCCACCATGTACCGCCAAATGGCCGCCTTGCTGCCCCACTACGACGTTTCGCGCCTACAGCACCCGGTAAGCGCGGGCGAGGCCCTGCCGCCGGCCACCCGGGCCGCCTGGACAGCGGCAGGAGGTCCTGAGATTTGCGACGGCATTGGTGGCACCGAAGTAATTCACATCTATATTGCCAGTGCGGGCGCCCAGGTACGTGAGGGCACGATTGGAAAAGTCGTGGCTGGTTACACCGCGCAGGTGGTCGATGCGGCGATGCAGCCTGTGCCCCCGGGCACGCCCGGGCGTTTGGCGGTCCGCGGACCGACGGGCTGCCGCTATTTGCAAGACACACGTCAAAAGGAGTATGTGGCACAGGGCTGGAATTTGCCGGGCGATACTTTTGTGATGGATGCCGATGGCTATTTCCGCTATTGCGCGCGCAATGACGACATGATTATTTCGGCGGGCTACAACATTGCCGGGCCCGAGGTGGAGGGTGTTTTGTTGCAGCACACCGCCGTAATGGAGTGTGCTGTGGTCGGTATGCCCGATACAGAGCGGGGTCAGATTGTGCAAGCCTTTGTTGTACTCAAGACGGGCCACCGCCGAGACGCTGCGCTGGTACTGGCGCTGCAAGAGTATGTCAAAAGCAGTATTGCGCCTTTTAAGTACCCGCGCAAAATAGTATTTATGGACGCGCTGCCCCGCACTGAGACGGGAAAACTGCAACGTTACAAATTGCGCCAATTGGCAAATTAGGAAGCTTTATGTTCCAAACATTACAACCACCCGGCTGGGCGCCTGCTAAAGGTTATTCCAACGGTATTTCTACGCGGGGCCGGATGGTCTTTGTGGCCGGCATGATCGGCTGGAATGTCCAATGCCAATTTGAAACCGATGATTTTGTCCAGCAGTGCCGCCAAAGCCTGCGCAATATTTTGCAAACCCTGGCCTGTGCCGGTGCAGGGCCGCAGCATGTGGTTCGAATGACCTGGTATGTCACCGATAAAAAAGAATACCTGCGGCGCAGTCGCGAGTTGGGGCAGGCATACCAAGAAATCATGGGGCGCAATTACCCCGTGATGACGCTGGTCCAGGTCAGCGCCTTGTTGGAAGATCGCGCGCAGGTGGAGATCGAGGCCACGGCCGTCGTGCCTGATTGAGGCGCGGACGCGCCTAGGCGACACCCGGCGCACGGTACGCGTGTGGATTGGCGCTATATTGGAAAGCAATCTAGTTTCCCGCATTCAATTGAGGCGCGTTATCCATGGAATTTTCAGAACTGATCAAGGCCCGAAAAAGTATTCGTGGTTACCAGCAAAAACCGGTTGCGCGCGAAACCATCGAGGAAATTATTGAAATTGCCAAATGGGCGCCATCGTCGATGAATACCCAGCCTTGGTATATCCATGTGCTGACCGGAGAGCCGTTGGACCGGATTCGCAAGGGCAATACCGACAATATGATGAGCGGCGTGCCACCCAAAAGAGATTTTCCGATGAAGGAGTCTTACGAGGGTATACACCGGCAACGCCAAATCGATATTGCTGTTCAGCTTTTTGATGTGATGGGCATTGCCCGCGACGACAAAGTGCGGCGCACCGATTGGGTCATGCGCGGCTTTCGCCAATTTGATGCGCCCGTGTCTCTGGTGCTGACCTACGACAAATACCTGGAGCCTGCGGCCATCAGCCAGTTTGATTTAGGCGCTATTTCGCACGCTATTGTGCTCGCTGCCTGGGAGCGGGGATTGGGCTGCGTGATTAACGGGCAGGGCATTATGCAATCGGCGGTAGTGCGCGAGCATGCCGGCATTGCGGACGATCAAAACATCATGATTTGTATTGCCATGGGTTACCCCGATGAATCCTTTGTCGCCAATTCGGTCAAATCGGTGCGCGAGGACAATGACAAATTTGTGCGTTATGTGGGGTTTTAGGCCGGTAGGCCATCGTTAGCCTGGCCTGCCATCCCTCCGTGGTGCCCCAGCGTGGGGTTCTGGGTATCTTTTGATGCAAGTCAACTGGGGCTAAATTAAGGTTTGCACACCCTGCGCCTTGCTCCTGGTGCAACTAAACCATGATCTAGCGCATAGAAATAGCCGCCTGTTAAACCTAAGCTGTAGTTTCCAATTACCTAGGAAACTGCTATGCATATTCTTGTTGCCGTCGATGGTTCACGCAGCGCTGTACGCGCCACCCAGTATGCCGCGCAATTAGCGCAGGCTTTGCGCGAAAAGTCCAAAATCACCCTTATTTCCGTGCATGATGACACTGGGTTTAAACACCTCAGGAAGTTCACTCCCAAAGGTGCGCTGGCAGATTACTTGCGCGAACTGAGCGATAAAGACCTTAAGGCGTCGCGCAAATATTTGGACAAACTTGAATTAGCCCACGACATGATTATCAAAACCGGCCATGTGGCCGAAGAAATCGTGAATGCTGCTAAGGCAGGAAAATTCGATTTAATTGTGATGGGGGCTAAAGGCCGCTCCGCCTTTGGTGACTTGCTGCTAGGCTCGGTTTCCCAACGGGTTGCAAGTACCAGCAAAGCGGCAGTGGCTTTGGTGAAGTAGAGGGCGACGCCGTGCCGCAAACTTTGGGCCCGGGCCGTCCGAATCATCAGTGGGGTTTGATTGCGCTGATTCGGCGCTCACGCCCTATTAATTTGATTACCGGTCCGATTATTTACTGCGTCATTTTCCCGCTGCTCTTGCTTGACGCCTTTGTATGGGTGTACCAATATACCTGCTTCCCGGTTTACAAGATCGGGCGCATTGACCGGGCGCAGTTCATCCTATTTGATCGACAGGCCTTGCATTACCTGGACTGGGTATCCAAGTTTCACTGTACCTATTGCGCGTACGCCGTCGGGGTGGCGGCATTTAGCACGGCCGTTATCAGCGCAACGGAGGCCTACTTTTGCCCTATCAAGCACCAGCACAAGACGGCCACAGCAGTGGCGACCACGGTTGCATATATTGATTATGAGGAGCCCATAGGCTTTGATTTTGACCAAAAGCTAGAAAGCATCCGCCAGATCCAAGAACGCCACCCTTCAGATGGCACTGCACAGCCAGTCCCCTGATCGGTGCTTTTTCGCGCTGCGGCGGGTGCAGGCTAGGTGACCGGTGCGGGGTTAAAGAGCACCAGCGCATTTTTGAGTTTCCAATGTTCTGCCCAGGTTTTCTTACGGCCACTGGCCACGTCCAGCAAGACATGGAATAACTCCCAACCCACGTCTTCAATAGATTGGTGGCCATCGGCAATCGTGCCCGCATTAATGTCCATCAGGTCGTGCCAACGTTTGGCCAGAGCGGTGCGCGTGGCCACTTTGATAACCGGCACTTCGGCCAATCCATAAGGCGTGCCGCGCCCGGTGGTAAATACGTGCAAATTCATGCCTGCGGCCAATTGCAGCGTTCCGCAAATAAAGTCGCTGGCCGGCGTTGCGGCATATATCAAGCCTTTTTGCTGCAATTTCTCCCCCGGCGACAAGACACCCGTAATCGGCAGCGTGCCGGATTTCACAATCGAGCCCATCGCTTTCTCCACAATATTGGACAGGCCACCTTGTTTATTGCCTGGCGTCGTATTGGCGCTGCGGTCCACCTTGCCCCGTCCTAGGTAGGCGTCATACCATTGCATTTCGCGAATCATTGCCTGGGCGACTTGCGGCGTGCTGGCCCGCGCCGTTAACTGCGCGATGCCGTCGCGCACTTCGGTGGTTTCTGAAAACATCACGGTAGCGCCCGCGCGCACCAACAGATCCGTGCAAAACCCCACCGCAGGGTTGGCGGTGACGCCCGAAAATGCGTCGCTGCCGCCGCACTGTACGCCGACTACCAATTCGCTCGCGGGTACTGTTTCGCGCTGCCGGGCATTGAGGCGCACCAAATGGGGACGGGCCGCTTGCACGATATGGTCGATCATGGACATAAACCCTTCGTGCGCTTCGTCTTGCAAACAAACCACGTCCAATGCGCCATCCGGTCCTTGAAGCTGGGTAAGAGGTATGGAGCCTGCGGGCATTAGTTTGCCGGGCGGGAGTTTTTCGCAGCCGAGGCTGACCACCATAAGCTCGCCGCCAAAATTAGGGTTCATACTGATATTGCGCAGTGTGCGAATAGGAATTTCCGCGCCGGGCGCATCAATAGCGACGCCGCAGCCGTAGCTGTGCTCCAGGCCAATGACATCGTCTACGCAGGGATAGTCCTGAAGTAATTCCCGCTTTATTTTCTCCACGGCAAATTCCACCACGCCAGCTACGCACTGAACGGTGGTGGTAATGGCCAGGATATTGCGGGTGCCCACCGAACCGTCGGGGTTTTTATAGCCCTCAAAGGTGTATCCAAGGAGCGGGGCGAGCGCGGGCACTGTGGCAGTGCACAGGGGTAAATCGTCCAGACTGCGCGCGCCTGGCAGTTGCAACAAGCGCTCATGGACCCAGGCGCCAGCGGGAATGTCCCGCAGCGCGTAGCCGATGGCCACACCGTAACGCAAGACCGGCGCGTTGGCGCCGATATCGACCAAGGCCACTTTGTGGCCCTGCGGAACTTTGTCCCGAAGTACCACGCCGTTACTGAGCACAGCGCCCATGGGCAGGCCGCCATCGTTGGCAACGATGGCGACGTTGTCGTTTGCGTTCATCAAAATGGTATGGGGGTGCATGCGTACTCCTGCGCCTGGCGCCGGGTTCATTCCGGCCGGGTTGACTACCCCTAAATGATAGCGCTATCATCGCCCTCGAAAATATACTATGGCAGACAAATCGATTTCAAAACGCAGCCGCAGAGGTAGCGGGGCCATTACCCTGAAAGATATTGCCAGGCTGGCCGGCGTGGCGCCCATTACCGTGTCGCGGGCGCTCAATTCGCCTGCCCAGGTTTCCAAAGAGGTGCACAGCCGGGTTCAAGAGGCCATCGAGCGCACCGCTTATGTGCCCAATCGCATGGCCGGTGGTTTGGCGTCTTCGCGCAGCCGACTCATTGCGGCGATCGTGCCCAGCATGGTTTTTTCGGTGTTTAACGAAACGATTGAGGCACTCAATGGAGCCTTGTTTGATGCAGGCTATCAACTGATGCTGGGTTTGACCGGATATTCTGAAGAGCGCGAGGCGCTTTTGCTCGATTCGGTTATTGGCCGCAGGCCTGACGGCATATTTATTACGGGCATCATGCCGCCGGGTCGCTCGCGCAGCCGCCTGATAGCCGCAGGCATCCCCATCGTCGAATCCTGGGATTTAACGCCGACACCCATCGACATGCTCATAGGCTTTTCGCACCAGGAAATCGGGCGGTCGGTCGCCCAATTTCTGATAAATAAAGGCAAGCGCAGTTTCGCGATTGTGACGGCAGGGGACGAACGCGCCCAACGCAGAAATACCGCGTTTATCGACACCGTACGCGCGCTTGGGCTGGACGAAGTGGCGGTCCATAACGTGGGCGATATACGCACTTTGCGCGCTGGGCGCGCGGCCCTTGCGGCCTTGATTACAAGCCAACCCAGTATCGACGCCATTTTTTGCAGCTCAGACCTGCTGGCTTTGGGCGTCATTACCGAGGCGCGGGAGCGAAAAATCAAGGTGCCCGCCCAGTTATCGGTGATGGGTTTTGGCGATGTACCTTTTGTGGGCGACATGATTCCGGCGCTGACGACCGTTCATATCAACGGCGGCAAAATCGGCCGGCTCGCGGCCCTCCATTTGATGGCGCGCTCGCAAGGTAATGCCGTACAACAGCCTATTGTGAACCTCGGGTTCTCGATCGTCGAGCGCGAAAGCGCATAATTGCCATAATCGACCGTCCGGAGCCCTTGACCGACGATTATGGTAACGCTACCATTTGTAAAAGGTCTTCTCTTTTCCGTCAACCCACCAGGTACAGTTATGAAATATTTAGTCAGCACTCTGTTTGCATTATTTACATTCTCCTGCGCCTGGGCGTGGCCCGAGAGACCCGTCACATTGTTAGTGCCTTTTCCGCCTGGTGGTTCTACCGATCTGATTGCACGGGTGCTAGCGCCCAAGCTGCAGGAAAAACTGGGCGGTTCATTCCTTACCGATAACAAAGCCGGCGCAACCGGCACCATTGGCGCCGCATTTGTGGCACGCGCCCCGGCCGATGGCTATATGGTGTTGGTATCTTCCTTGGGGCCTTATGTCATTGCGCCGCATTTGATCGAAAAAGTTTCCTACGACGCGCTCAAGGATTTTGACTACATCACCGTCGCTGTGCAGGCGCCCAATGTATTGGTGGTGCCTGCAAGCTCGCCCCATAAATCCATGGCCGATGTTATTGCCTTTCATAAAGCCAATCCCAATAAATTTACCTTGGCATCCTCCGGCAATGGCAGCAGCGACCACCTGACGGCAGAATTGTTTTGGCAGCAAACCGGTACCACGGGTATTCATGTGCCGTACAAAGGCGGTGGACCGGTAATGAATGATTTGCTGGGCAGCCAGGTCGACGGCTCGTTTATGAATATCAATACCGCGATGCCGCAAATACAGGCGGGAAAACTACGTGCCCTTTCCATTACCAGCGTGAAGCGCTCCCCCTTGTTGCCTAATGTGCCGTCCCTGGAGGAGTTGGGAATCAAAGAGGCCAACGTGTATTCCTGGCAGGCCGTAGCGGCGCCCAAAGGTTTGCCCGCCGATATCAAAGCCAAATTGCATGCGGCTATTGTTGCCGGGTTAAACGATCCGCAGGTCAAGACCAAATTATTGGAACTGGGTTTTGAAATCGTGGGCAATACGCCGGAGCAATTTACCGCTTTTCAGGCCTCCGAGTTTGCACGCTGGAAAAAATTGATTCAATCCAGAAACATCAAGGCTGATTGATCTTATGAACCTTGCATCCGTGCGGGAGCGAACACCGCGGGTAGTTGATCTGCGCGTTATTCCGGTGGCCGGGCATGACAGCATGCTCTTGAATTTATCTGGCGCCCATGGGCCATTTTTCACCCGCAATATCCTCATACTTACGGACAGCGCCGGGCGCACGGGTGTTGGAGAAGTCCCGGGCGGCGAAAAAATACAAAGCACCCTGGAAGACGCACGACCGTTTGTGGTGGGACATAGCATCGGCAATGTGCAGGCCATACTCCATAGTTTGCAGCGCGAGTTTTCGGGGCGGGATGCGCAAGGACGTGGTCTGCAGACTTTTGATTTGAGAATCACGATACACGCTATCACAGCCGTGGAGTCGGCGCTGCTCGACTTATTGGGCCAAGAGCTGGATTTGCCTGTCTGCGCTTTGCTCGGAGAAGGTCAGCAGCGCAGCGAAGTGGAAATGCTTGGCTATTTGTTCTTTATCGGCGACAAGGCCAAAACAGATTTACCTTACCGCGATGAGTTTCAATCCTCTGACCCATGGTTTGCACTGCGTAATAAAGAAGCGCTGACTGCAGAATCTATGGTTTGCCTGGCCGAGGCGGCGCACGCCAAATACGGTTTCAATGATTTCAAATTAAAAGGCGGGGTGCTTAGCGGCGAGCAAGAGATAGAAGCAGTGCAGGCCCTGCACCAAAGATTTCCACGCGCTCGCATCACCATCGACCCCAATGGCGGATGGTTATTGAAGGACGCTGTCCGCTTGATGCAGGATATGCAAGGCGTATTAGCCTACGCCGAAGACCCCTGCGGCGCAGAAGATGGATTTAGTGGCCGCGAAATATTGGCCGAATTCCGACGCGCAACCGGACTGCCGACGGCGACCAATATGGTGGCGACCGATTGGCGCCAATTGGTGCATTCTTTGTCTTTGC